>ERZ761602.239-NODE-239-length-130666-cov-12.478114_pt1 | contig 130666 bp, 101 predicted proteins | sample MGYA00512165_ERZ761602 | MGnify/ENA primary metagenome ERZ761602 (study PRJEB28899, sample SAMN02445085) | bioreactor sludge metagenome | biome: EBPR sludge; isolation source: Thorneside wastewater treatment plant | place: Australia: Brisbane, Thorneside... | reverse complement strand
ACAGCGCGATTACCCTGACGGCCGTTCCTGAACCCGGCACCTTCGGGTTGCTCGGATTGGCCCTGACCGGACTCTACTTCCGCCGTATCCGCAGGCGCCGTGCCGAGGCGGCTACGGCAGCGGAGTGATGCGCCGGTGGCTGGAAAAATGTAAGCGGACCTTCATCCTCCCGAGCGGTAAGAAAGGTTTTAGAGTGACGCGCTGTTTCCAGTCATTGAAGCAGGGAGATCGGAATAGGAATTCTCCACATTCGATGTCGGTAACCCGGATATCGAGAGTCGGGAGGATACTCACAAGGTTTCATGCCGGTAGCGGAACGCGCTACATCACCTGTCCTTTGTCAGGCTGAAAAATTTTAGAGACTATCTGGTCAAATCTCCGAATCGAGTCGTCCCGCCGGGAATGCCTTCGATGCGGGATAGCGAAAAGATCCCATGGCCTCATCACTGATGTGATTGACCGCCAACGATTAGTAATTAAGCATGGATACTAACACTCTCACACGGCATCACCTATCCCGCAAAAATCCGCGTGTTTTGCTGGCGGGTGCAGGTCTATTCCTTGGTGCCCTTTTCGCAACAGTTGTTCCGACGATTGCAGCCGAGATCGTCTGGGATGCGGATGCTGACTTGTCATGGAGTAACCCTCTGAACTGGGACGGAAATCTCGAGCCGGGAGCGGGAGATGATGTGGTTTTGCCTCAGCCCGTTCCGAATCCAAATGCGCTCGGAGATCCGGAGACTATTGCCCTGCTTTTAGGCGAAGAGGCAAGCACTCTAACTTTCCTCGATCAGTATACTCTGACCGGAGGAAGTCTGACCCTTACTTCCGGATTGATTCGGGTCACAATAGGAAACAGTTCGACCATCGAGTCTCTGCTAACGGGTGCGGGAGGCCTCCTGAAGCGGGGTGATGGAGCCATCAAGCTCACCAATGCGTTGAACAATTATACAGGGACAACCCAGATTGATTCCGGTTCGATCATTATCACGAGCCAAAGCGCGCTCGGTGGGGATGCTTCCGCAGTCGTCGTCACCGGATCACTCACTCGTGGAGTCGGAGGTGGATCTTTGGTTGTTGGAAGTGTAAACAACAATCTGGATGGTCTCACCTTCACCCGAAGTCTTGAGCTGACAGGTGGGGGGGCATCGGGTGACGGCTCTTCCTTTAACAGTGTTGGCAACAATATCTTTACCGGCAGTATTGTCACGGGTAACCATCCGGCAGGGCTGAATCCTGTTGGAGGAACACCGATCACCGTGTCCGGAACCCGACTCGCCTCTACCTTTGGAACGGCGACGATCAACGGGATTCTGACCGTGGGACCCTCCGGCCAATCCACCGAATTTTCCGGGAACGGCAACTGGATGATAAATTCCGATATCGACGGGGACGGCAATGTGATCAAGACCGGCAATGGACTTCTTGTCCTGAATGGCAACAACACCTTCGGCGGGGTTCTTCAACTCAGCGGAGGGTACGTCCGAGTCTCCTCGCAGGCCAATCTCGGAGGCAGTCTAGCCAATAACGCTATATTCCTGACAAACGGCGGTAAGCTGGAAATTCGGACTGATACCCCTGATTTCACAACCGTAAAAAGAGTTCAACTCAACACCGGCACCACGACCGGAACGATTTATCTCGATCGCGAGATTGGCGGCTCTGGTCTAAATCAGACCGTGACCCTGGGTCTACTCACCCTTGGTACGAGCACCAGCACCCGTGCCCTGGTCATCGACGGTCGCAACGGTTACAACCTCAGCTTCACCGGCAATATGGTGGCGGCGGCCAACGGGTCGCTTACCGTGACGAACAACGGCAACGGCTTGTTCACGAATGTCGGAAATTTCTGGCTCACCACCAGAACCGTTGCGAGCACCCTGACTTTCAACGGAAATGGGGACTTCCTGATTACGGGTGGTATTCTGGCGACGGGGGCGGACCACATTCTCACCAAATCGAACGCCGGGACTCTCACTCTCACCGGGACCAATTCGAGCTACAGCGGTGCCACGAATATCTTAAACGGCACCGTCGCGATCAACGACTTTCGTGCGGTGACGAACAACACTGCGGTGATAAACATCGGCACGGGTTCGACCACGGCCACCTTGAGTGTGATTGGCCACAACCTCACCGGAGCGAATGTGACGACAAGCAAGGTGATCAACCTCGCCGGAACCACAGGTGGTGCCATCATCCTTGCAAACCAAACCGGGACGAGTCCGGGTTTAAGATTCGAGGCCGATTTCACCGCTACCGGCGGGGCGGTGGGAAACGCCAAGACGCTGACCCTCGGGGGTGCAAATGCGCAGGACAATACCATTGCCGGGAGCATTCCCAACAATGCCGCCAACGGTCTGGTCAACGTTCTGAAAGTGGACGCTGGCACGTGGGTTCTCGCGGGGACGAATACCTACACAGGAACTACCACGATCACGAATGGACTTCTCAAGCTGGCCGCCAATGCGGCTTCCTCGACTGTGTTGCTCTCGACGAACGCCATCACTTTTGGAAACAATAACGTGAATGCCGGCGGCACGCTTGAGTTCGTCGGTCAGGACGGGGTGGATAACATTCAGAATCTGGGAACTCTCACCTACGCCAGCAGCGGTGGAGCGGCGACGATTAAACTTACCCCGGGATTGCTGGGAACAGCCTCGCTCGTCTTTGCCAACATGACTACCGGTGCTGGAGGAACCGTCAATTTTGTCGGGGGTGATTTTACCGATAACACCTTCACGCTCTCCCTACTCAATGGGAATCCGATCGCTAACGGGATTGTCACGCGGAGCGTGTACTGGAATGGTGCCGATTTTGCCTACTCCGAAGGCGGGGTGCTTCGTGCGCCCGAGTATGGGGTGAATGCGGACACTGCGACTTCCGATACGGCCCTCACCGCAGGACAGAACAATGAGATCACTGGCAGTTTCACGACGCCCGGCATTGCGATCTCGATTGACAGCCTGAAAATCAACGGAGGTCATACCCTGACCATTGGCCCGGGTGGAACGGTAACGATTCCGATCGGGGGTCTGCTGGCCACCGGGGGGAACTCGCTGATCACCGGGGAAAGCCTCCTGGTGACTGGGACGGCTGCGTTGGTGGTGCGGGTGAACGGCGGTGCGGATCTGCTTAGAATCGAGTCCGCCCGCGGAGGGGGCAGCGGTGGCCTTATGAAGAGCGGTGCCGGTGTTCTGGTCCTGGCTGGTGCCAGCACCCAGACTGGGACGGTTACCATCGCCGAGGGAACGGTTCGGCTCTCCGGAGCGGGCGTGCTCAGCGCCGATAATCAAACCTTGAACATCCGGCAGAATGCGACCCTCGACTTGAACGGCGTGAATACCGGCACGGCTGTCGGGCAGTTCAACAATAACGGTACCGTGACGAACACGAGCGCCGACAATGTGACGCTCTGGATTGGAAACGGGGTGACAGTGAACAGCACGGCCGGAACTGCCTTCGGAATCATCGAGGACGGCATCGCAGGCGGGCGGACCAGCGTGATCCTGAGCACGAACAACAACAACGCCGCCCAAAACACGACCTACAATTTCAACGGCCTGAGCACCTATACCGGGACGACGACGCTGACCAAGACAGCGCTGGGAAACTTGATTCTGAACACCCCTACGCTGGCCAATATCGGCGAGGCAAGTTCGATCGGGGCCGGCAATGCAACGAGCGCGGCGACCAATGCCGCCAGCCTCGTTTTTTCAGGTGCGGCGAGCGCGACCCAAGTTTTCGCTACCTTGAATTACAATGGCAACGCCTCCGTCAGTATCGACCGTCTCTTTACTTTCGGCGGAACGGTGGCTGACAGCGGGGCTAGAATTCGCGCGAATGGCGTGAACGATGCGACCTTGATCTGGAGCAACTTTGGCGGCCTTGCCTTCGGAACGACGGATATTGCGCAGGGTCTCGTTCTCGGAGGTGCCTCGATCGGGAGCAATCAATTCAATCCCCTGATTTCCGACAACGGTACGGGTGTAGTAAGTCTCTATAAGGAGGATGCGGGTCTTTGGATTCTGGGCAACAGCGCCAACAGTTACACCGGCATCACCCGGATCGATGGAGGTGCCCTTCGGGCTGAGGGAACCACCCTACCTACTGGCAGTACGCTGGTTCTGAACGGAGGTGTGTTTCAGAGCAGCGGAAACTTCACCCGTTCGCTCAACGCGGCACCGGCCGCCGGAGCGGGCGGAGTAAACTGGGCGGGCGACGGGGGATTCGCTGCGGGCACAGGAAAGTTGACCGTCAATATCGGCGGTAACGTCACTCCCGACACCCTGCAGTGGGGTACGGGCGGATTCGTATCAGGGAGCCTGATTCTCAGTTCTACAACCTCGTTTGATGAGGTGGAAATCCTGAACTCCATCGATTTGAATGGGGCGACGAGGACGATACAGGTGAATACCAATACGACGACAAACAGTGATTTTGCCTCTCTTGTTGGCGTGATCAGCAACAGCACGGGGACGGCGGGTCTTACCAAGACAGGAACTGGAATACTGGAGCTGCTCGCGGACAACACCTACAACGGAGACACCAGTATTAACGGTGGTACGGTGAGGGCTGTGACGATCGGTGCCTCAACCAGCACGGCGAGCAATTTCGGCACCGGTGCTGGTAAGATCACGATAGGCACCGGCACCACCACCGGCACGCTGGCCTATGTCGGGGACGGGGAGATTTCGGACCGGTTGATCGAACTGGCTGGAAGCACGGCGAGCGTGGTCATCGAATCGAGCGGTACCGGAGCCCTTGTGTTGACCAACCTGGTCAATGCCAGCACTGGAACTGGTGGTAAGACCCTCTTCCTGAGGGGAGACCTCAACGCGTCCAACGAGGTAACCAGTGTCCTGACTGACAATGGCGCGGGTGGTGTCCTGAGCGTAACCAAAGATGACAATGGAACCTGGATACTCTCCGGACAGAGTACCTACACCGGCACCACGACGGTCAGTTCGGGGATACTTGGTATCTCTGCAGACTCGGTTGGAGGAGTGGGTGCCGTCATCTCCAGCCCCGTCGGAGTCACACGACTTACGATCAGTAACGGAACTCTTTTTGCTCTCGGTGGTGACCGTACCTTGAACACCCTGGTGCGACTGAACTCCAACGCTTCCTCCAATTTCATTGGCTACAACAGCATCACATTAAACAACATTGAGACACTTACGGGCGGTACGATGACTGTGACCAACATGCTTGCCGACGGCGAGTTGTTGACTCTCAACTCGCCCACCTTCAGCAACACCGAGACAACGACCGCCCGCCTCTTTCAGTTCAACGGATCGGGCGATACGATCCTGAACGCCTCGGTGACGGACGGGAATGGGGGCAGTGGCGGAGTGATCAGTCTTACCTACAATGGTTACGGTAGTCTCACGCTCGGGGGGACCAATGGTGCGAGTACATATTCCGGTGTGACTACCATCTCCAGCGGGACGCTGAAGGTGGGATCGGTTGATGCCATCCCTAATGGAGCGGGGGCTGCGAATGTGACGATGAATCCCGGTGCGGGGCTGACAGCGACGCTTGATCTGAATGGCTTCGACCAGACCATCAATGGTTTGATCGCGAACTCTCTGGGTTCGGCAAATATCGACAACTCCTCGGCTACTTCGGCGACTTTCACCTTTGGTTCCCAGGATCAGGACGTTAATCTTTCAGGCGGAATCACCAACACGGGAGGTGGGGGCCTTTCCCTCGTCAAGACCGGCTCCGGTATCGCCACCATGAGTCAGGGGCCGTTCAGCTATTCCGGAACCACATCGGTCAATGGAGGCAGCCTGACGATCTCCTCCGATGTCAGTGCGACCTCCGGAATCTCTGTCGGAGCGGGAGCGGTTCTGGGATTTACCGGAGGGCTGAGCGCGTCATCAGGGATAACCAGCGTGGTTGTCGGAGCGGGAGGCGAACTAAGACTCAACAATACCCTGGGTCAGGCGCTCAACAACCTGACCACCCTGACGCTCGGGGCGGGAGGCATCCTGGGATTGGACCTCGGCACGACTTCGGATACGCTCACGCTCGTCGGTCCCAACGTGGCCTCCGTGGGTGGTCTGGTTTCGCTAAATATTCGTGACACAGGTACCATGTTGGGTGGAACCACCTACGATCTCCTTTTGGCGGCGGGAGGCGGCTTGACCACCGGGGGTAGCTACCAGTTGAGTGGTATCCCCGGGGGCTTTACCTCACTGACGTTGAATCAGTCGGACACCGTGGTTTCGCTCACCACCGGAACCCTGATTTCCGATACACGATACTGGACCGGTGCAACCGATACGGTGTGGAACACCGTCAATGGGACCTTTGAAGGCCTCAATTGGTCACCTGACAAATCGGGCGCATCGGTATCCACGTTCGTTCCGGGATCGGGAACAACGGTGGTCTTTTCAGCTGACAATGCAGCGGGAGGTGCACTTGTCACGACCCTGGAACAGGGTTTCCGGATCAACTCGCTTGAGTTTGAGTCAAGTGCAAACACGGCGGCGTCGGTGGCGATTAATCCCGGTGTGGACTCAAGTTACCGCTTAACCATCGCGCCATCCAACTCAGCGGAGGGGATTAATCTCAAGGCGGGCGGACCCGGCTCCGTCAGCATCTCCGCGCCTCTCCGCATTGATGCGGACCAGACCTGGACCGTCGCTGACCTCAGTTCGACGCTGACACTTTCGGGAGGACTAAGTGGTTCGGGGGCTTTGACAATCGACGGTCCCGGTAGCGTCATTGTCACCAATGCCGCTACCGGGACCTTTGCCGTCCCGACTGTCCTGGTCAATAATGGCACGCTCCGGATTGAGGATGTGGGTTCTCTGGGAACGACGATTGCCGGCAACGCCGCCGCGATCACGATCAACTCCGGAGCGGTTTTCTATCAATTCGGGCCGACCAACACAGCGGCTACCGGAGTGAACAATGCCCTGACGCTGGCTGGTGGCACGCTCTCGGCCGGAGGAAGCACGAGCAACCACTACTTTACCGGGGCCGTCAACGTGACTGCCGATTCCTTTATCAATCTCCGCGATTCGAACTCCGCCTTGTTGAGTGCAGATCCCACTAACATTATTCTCGCCGGGGCGGTTACCGGCACGGGCAGGCTGACTGTTGACAGCAACAACGACCTCACTGCCGGGAACCAGCTCGACGGAGTCCTTTACCTTCAGAATGACAACAGTGGCTGGTCAGGAGGTTTCAATCTGCAACGGGGAACGATACAGACCCAGCACCTGAACGGATTTGGCACGGGCAATGTGACAGTCAGCTCGGGGCGCATCATGTTCAACGTGGCGGCCAATAACACAATGAACCTCGGGCAGGATTTCACGGTGGACTCGCCGGGCGGAATTCTTGAATTGTCTGTAGATGCCCAGGGCACTCTTTCCGGGGATCTCGTGGTCAATCTGAACGGAGTCGTCACGCTCGGAAGTTTGGCAAATGCAGACAATGCACTCCGTCTCACCACCTCCACGGACAACTTCAGCATTCTGAACATCACCAACTCCATTGTCCTTGGAAATAATGCGAGCATCAGTTTCAACGGCTCAACCGTTCGAACGATGGAAATCTCAGCTGACATTTCGGAAACCGGTGGCGCGCGCAGTCTCTCGATCAATGATGACCTGGGTGGCTGGAACCAGACGAATGATACGGTACGGTTGAGTGGGACGAATACCTTTTCAGGCGACCTGATTCATGCTTCAGGAACGCTTGAATACAGCACGGTGAGCAACATCGCCGGACCCGCCAGTAACCTCGGTCAGGGCAGTGCTATCTTTATTGGAGCAGCAACCCTTAGCTTTGTTGGTGACACGATCAGCCAGTCAACTAACCGAACCATAACCCAGACCGGCGCTTCGACCTACGGTGCCAACGGTGCGAATGGTGCGGTCATCACGTATGCGGGTGCCATTGATGCGGGAGTAAATAACTTTACCCTTACGGGTACCGCAGGTAGTGCGGGTTTTATCACCGGTGGACTTACCCAGACCGGCACGACGGCGGATGGCACGATCAACGGGGGAAGCTGGACCTTCTCCGGCGGAATCACCACCGTTGCTGACAACCTCACCGTGACGGGTCCGGATACGGTCCTTTCCCTCGCCGGTACCGGGGTGTTGGCCTTCCTTTCAGGAGCCGGTTCAGGGGATCTGAACATTCTCAATGGAGCCACGGTGAACGTCAGTGCGGATAATCCCGTCGACATGACGATCCCTTATCGCCTCTTCGTGGGGCAGGGGGGTGATGGAGACACGGCGATTCTAAATCTCGGTGCCAATAATATCGAGAGCGGGCGGTTCATCCTCGGAGAGCGATCCTCTCTTCGCAATGGTATCGTCAATGGCACCGGGACTTTAACCGTCGTCGGGGGCGATATCGAGCTTTATGAAGGCACTATCCATGCCAATCTCGCCAGCACGGGGAGCCTGACATTCGATAAATTCGGTCCGGGTATCGTGACTCTCCTCGGCGACAACAGTGGTCTTGCCTCCACCGGTGCCACCATCGTGAACGATGGTACTCTGGTGCTCGACTATACGGTGAATAATGCCACCAAGCTGCGAGAGGCTTCACAGTTGAACATGATCGGCGGCGACCTTGAGATTATCGGCAATGCCACTTCCGCCACCTCCCAGCAGGTCGCAAGCTTCACCCTGGGAAGCGGCGGATCCAACTATATCACGGTCACCGGATCGGGAGGCCAGGATGCAGTCCTGATCCTCGGAAATATCACCCGCGCCAATCTCGCTCAGGATGGCACCGTCCGCTTCACCTTGCCCTCCGGGCCTCAGACCGCGACAAACGGCATCACCACGACCAGTCCAAACAGTACCTTTGGTCTTCTTGGGACCGGCGCGACCGTTACCTCCGACTCAGCCTATGCCACGGTGGATGACGGCACCGGCACCTGGTTTGCCACCAACGTTGGCGGCAACATCGTCGCTCTGGTCTCCACGGTGAAAGATGATGTCACCACCTGGGTGCCAGGCGATCACGTCACCAACAGCGTGTCCGGTTTTACCGGTACCGTCGGGGGAAGCAATATCAACAGTCTGCGTTTTGAACATGCGGGTGGATCTGATGTTATTCTGGATGAGGGAGGAGTCCTGCTGATCGGGAGCGGGGGCATTCTGATTACCGACAATGTGACCGGCTCACCCGCCATCGTGGGAGGCACACTCGCCTCCGGAGCGACCGAACTCGTCGTAAGACAGGGCAGCGCGGCGACCTTTGAAATCTCGGCTGATCTTCGAATCAACCACGCTCTGACCAAATCAGGCAGTGGCACCCTGCTCCTGACGGGAAATAATGTGAACACGGGATATCTGGAGATCCAGCAGGGCTCCGTGCAGATCAGCGGTGGCAATGCCGTTGGCGACAACTCCCTTGTTGTTCTCGCGGCCAACCGGTTCACCACCTTTGAACTGCTGTCTGACGAAACGATTGGACGGCTCAGTGGGGGGAGGCGTGCGACTGATTCGGAGTACGGGACCGTTGCCGTGGGAACCCATACTCTCACTATCAATGAAACGGGAAACACCACTTACGCCGGTTTGATCACCGGGTCGGGCACGATCGTAATTCAGGGAGGATTTGACCTCACCACGCAGAATGCCTCGGTCGACTTCAACGGTGAGTTGATCATAAATAACGGTGCCTACCGGATGAACAATATTTCCAGTATCAACGCCACCGGCATCACCTTGAATGCGGGAGCCACATTGATGATTGATCAAACAGGGACCACCCGGTCCGGGGCACGCATTCTCGATACCACGCCCTTCACCTTGAACTCCGCCAACGGCGTCAGCATGAACACGGCCTTCGGTACGATCACGACCGTACGCGGTCTCTGGGTTCGCAGCGATCAGGACACAACGCTCGACGAAACCGTAGGCACCATTACCGCGCGCTCGGGGGCAAGCTACGTCTCGCTTGAGTCGACATCGGCGAGTGACGACTCGGATCTGATCGGCAATGATGTCCTGCGGCTCAACAATTCGACAATGATTGTCCGCGGCACAAACCTCGGCATCGCTAATGCGCGGAACAATCTCTTCCGGATAGGTGATTCGACCAATGAGACAACATTCATCGGTACCCTTGTCGGCGGTGGTGGTGCGTCAGGCGACAAAAACATCAGTATTGTTCCCTGGGCCATCGGGGAGAATCTAGGTAGCTCCGTTCTGAGCGATTTGAATATGGGAAACTCGTTCGTCACCTATGCGGCGGGCACCGGTTTTCGTGCGCTCGATCTGGCGAGCGAATACAGCACCATCGCTGCCGCTTTAGCCACGGACAATGCCCGCGAGTCGCTCGGGGCGGATTTGATCGGTCTTGCCGGCACGACGGTCAACTCTCTCGTTATCAACAACACTGCATTTGCCGGACTCGATGTTACCGGTGCCGGTGCCGCGCAGGCCCTTGCCTTGACCAGTGGCGCGATGCTTTTCACGATCACCGGCGGCGTGAACGACACCACCTACGACACCACCCTTGGCGGCTTTGACGGCGGAATAACTTCGGGCGGCAATGAATACGTGATTAGCGTGGTAAACCCTTCGTCCGCAGCAACCTCGGCAACGCTGATCGCCACGATTTCCTCGAATCTCAGTTCAGCGGCTGATATTACGAAGTCCGGTCGCGGCACTCTCATTCTTACTGAATCGAACGCGGCAGGGGGGGGCGCCAACAAGACCACCCTCAACGAAGGCGTTCTTGAGATTACAAGTCTGGCCAATATCGGCGGCGGAACCGGCGACCTTGTCTTCGCTGGAGGCACGCTGCGCCTCGGGGCAGGGTTTTCAGAGGATTTTTCCTCCCGCAACATTGTTCTCTTCAACGCGGGAGGTGTGATCGATACCAACGGCAATAGTCTCGTTCTCCTCGGTAGTCTCGGTTCAGGTCTCGGGGGCATTACCAAGGCAGGCCTTGGCAATCTGACCCTCAATGCGGCGGCCACCTACAGCGGCCCGACTGTGCTCAGTGGCGGCACCTTGACCATTGGTGCGAACAACGCCACTGGAGCTGGAGGTGACCTCAGCATCGGTGCCGGGACGACTCTCGATATCGGTGTGAACAGTATCTCTGCAGGTCTTGTCTCGACCAGCGGTGCCGATCAGGTCATCTCCGGCACAGGAACGATATCAGCCTCGACAGGGTTCTTCTTCGATCATGATGGGGGTAGCGACCTCTTGACCGTGGAGGCAATTCTTGCGGGACCCGGTGGAGTGTTTAAATCGAACAGGGCAAGCAATTTGACTCTAAATGGAGCGAACACCTTTGCAGGCACGTTAGAGGTTCAGAGGGGAACTCTCACCTTCAATAGCATCACAAACGTAGGTGGTGGAGCCAGTGCTCTGGGGGCTCCGGTGACGGTGGAAGACGGAGTTATCCGGATGGGAATTACAACCGTGGCGACCGCGCTAACCTATACGGGCACTGGCCACAGTAGTGACAGAATTATTGAAATGCAGGGAACGACCGGCGGGCTTGCCATTAATGGAAACGGAACGGGAGCCCTGGAGCTTGGGACAATTCAAACTGTGACCAACGGGAACAAGACGCTGACCCTGGGCGGATCTTCGGACGGAAGTCTCGACAATGTGATCGGTGAGATAAAGGAGGTGGGAAGCGTTCTGAGTGTGACGAAGACTGGAAGCAACACGTGGGAGTTGACCGGCTCAAACTCGTACACGGGGCTCACGACTGTCGCTGACGGGATTTTGCGCATCAGTAGTTCGGGGGCTCTAGGGACGATTGACGGCGGTACTACTGTCAACGGGGATACCAGCATTGGAGTCCTCGAACTGGAGGGAGGGATCACTGTCTCCGGGGAGACTCTCACCCTCGGCGCCCGTCAGGGTGCCGCTCTCAATAGCTCTCACCTCCGAAACCTGAGTGGAGACAATGAGTGGAACGGAGAAATCAATTTCACCACGGGAGGAAGCAATTTCAACATTGAGTCCGCCGCCGATACCCTGACAATTTCCGGTGATATTTCAGGAGCCTCAACCACGGGAGGTCGGGCTCTCCGCTTGGTTGGAGCCGGGGATGGCATTGTATCCGGGAATGTGATTAACGGAAGCGCAACCGTGTCTGTCACCAAGGAGGGTACGGGCAGTTGGACGCTGAGCGGGGAGAATACCTACTCTGGAAATACCGCGGTTAATGAAGGGATACTGCAACTTGGCGACAGCGGAACCAGCGGATCGCTCAACACAGCAAGTGCCGTCAGCGTGGCCTCCGGGGCCACCTTTGTGGTAAACCAGAGTGACACCGTCACCCAGGGAACCGAGTTCAGCGGAGCGGCCATCAGTGGTGACGGCTCCTTCCAACAGGCCGGATCGGGTACCACTATCCTGACCGCGGCGAACACCTACACTGGTGGCACCTCGGTCACCGATGGAATCCTTGAAGTGAACAACACCAGCGGGAGTGGAACCGGAACCGGAGCTGTCTCGGTCACTGGCGACGCATTCCTCACCGGACATGGCTCCGTTCAGGGAAATACCACGGTCAGCTCCGGAGCGACCCTGACCGCCGGATTTGACGGGGTGAGTGACCGGACCCTTTCCTTTGGCGGAGACCTGACAATGCAGAGCGGCAGTATCTGGCTGGTGGATCTTGTGAACCAAAGTACAACGTCAGATTTGATTGCGGTTACCGGATTACTCAGCCTGGCCGGAACCATCGACGTGAATCAACTGGGCGGTCCAGTCTTTGCGAATGATGGATCGACCTACACAATAGCGACCTACGGCAGCCGTAGTGGATTCTTTTCGGGTTATAATGAAGGAGATGAGATTTCGATCGGAGGGGGATTCTGGACGATCAACTACGGAACAGGCCTGAACAGCGCGATTACCCTGACGGCCGTTCCTGAACCCGGCACCTTCGGGTTGCTCGGTCTCGCTCTCGCCGGAATCCTTTTTCGATGGTTCCGTCAGCGTCGTGCTGCGGAGACTCAATGAGGTTCTGCCACTGGAGAACCGGACAATATTGACGTCCAATCCGTGACGGCGGACAGGAAGGAAAGGCAGATCGCTGAAAGGTAAGCGCCCGTCCCGGGCCAGATGGTTCCCATCTTGACAAAGGGCGCAGATGGAGGGTTATCTCCCCATATGAATTTGAGGAGTCGAATCATCCCGGTCGGTCACTTGTTCTCGTTGATTGTTGTATTGGTGGTCCTGAATCCTTCCGTCGGAAACGCCGGTGGAGAAGGCAAGCCGACCCTGCACGAACTCCGACCCTGCGGCCCCGACTTTCTTCCCGGCCCCCTGCGATTTCTACTGTTTCAGGGCTGTGCCGGGGCGGACTATCGTCCGATCTGCCGAAGGCATGATGCCTGTTACGAAACTCCGGGATCCGATCAACTGGTCTGCGACCGGATCATGTTCGAGGACCTGAAGTTGGCAAGCAGGACCTCGAAGCGACCTCTCCAGGCGATGTACCGTGCGCGTCTCGCCTACTTCGGAGTCAGGTCGTGTGGCTGGATCTCCTGGAGAGCCCACCAGAAGGCAGCCAGGGTATCGGTTGAAGAGTAAGGCCGGTGGTTCCGATCGCACCGCCCGATTGACAAGTCATGGTCGGCGGAGTTCGGTAGTAGTGAATGCCGACACACACCCGCTTAGACCTTACCAGGGTCGTGTTGATTCTCGGTCTCTGCCAGGGGGGGACGATAGTCAGGTCGGCACCCCCGGTAACGACGCGAACCGATTCGGTCGGTCAACTTCTGAATCAATGGTATACGGAAGGTCTCGCTGCCGGACATGAAGGGGACTTCTATGACAATCGTGATGGAGGGCACTCCCGCCTCGACCTCTCGAAGTATCCCCAGCTTCAGGCATTAACATACAGCCCTTCAGAGGTGGAGTCCGGCGCGAACTTCGGGCCGGCTAAACAGGTTCGCGCCGAGGTCATTCTTGGAAACGCCTCCTTATCGGGTCCTGCTGTCTCGGGAGTCAGCATTCCCCGTTTGTATTTTGGTAGTCCGGAAGGAGTCAAGTTTCTCACCAGCCAGTATCTCGGGAACCAGCTCTATGTCTATCCCGAGCATCAGGATCACGACCCGGCGGGTGAGGTGGAAAAGGGGTGGGGTGACCTCTATCCCCTGAACAGTCCCTGTCTTTTGATCTCCCAGGGTTCCTCCTACTCCGACCTGCCAATTCTCGATGCGATTGCCGCGACGATGGCGTCGTTTAAACCGGAAGTGAAAAAGGAGTTGAAGGATCAAAAGCTTCTCTTTCCGGTAATTCAGTACATCCTCCGAAACTGCCTCAGAACGCTGAAGGGACCGGAGGATTACCTCTCCGGTGTTGCTCATCCCACTGTTTTTCGAGCGGAGGTGATTGACGAGGAAAAAATGGTTCGAACGGCCCAGGCGATGACCCGGGAGACTCTGCCGCCACTTATCCTCCTCGAAGTGGCGGAAGAGTCTCCCCCTCCGCGTCCCGGGGTGGATTTCTTCGAGGCAGCGGGCCGTGAATCCGAAACGCTTTCCGATCAGGGGGTGATGATCGCGAGAGTTTTCCGGGGAATGGCCAGGGAAAGGTCCCTCCGGGTGCGGGTGGCGCGGAGTTTTGACTGGAAGGGACGTTTCCTGAAACTTGAATGGAGGTTACTGCGAGGGGATCCGGCTTCCGTTAAAATCGAGCCTTCGGTGCTGGGAACAGAGGCAAAAATCACGATCAGTTATCAAAATGAAGCGCTTCCGGTGGCCTCGTCGCCGGGCATTACGAGTCGTCGTATCGATATTGGAGTGTTTGCGACCAATGGGCAGACCTATTCACCTCCGGTGTTCATCAGCTTCTATTTTCTCCCGAACGAGCGTCGCATCTATGATACGGCTACGGGACGGATACTGGAGGTTGACTATGGATTCGAGGGTGGATTTGTTGACGTGCTTCTATCTTCGGAGAAACCGTGGCGTGATGTCTATCATTACGACAAGAAAACCGGAGCCCTCAAGGGTTGGCGGCGTGAACTAAAGGGTGCCGCCTCGATTGAATTCGATGGAGAAGGACGGATCTTGACCCCCGATGGACCAAGGACAGTAGATTACAAGGTCCATCCGACCACCTCGACGCTGATGCATCAGGTGAAGCGCGGGGTAGAATAAAGACTACACGGAAATTACTCCTGCTTCCGCTCCGGACGAATCCGCGCCTTGATGCTCGCAAGCAGATCGGAGGACGAGTGGCTTCCCTTTTTGATGACCGCACTGACCCTGTCCCTGAGGAAAGACTGTTCGGCTTCGGAAGGGTCTTTGCCACTCATGACGATGACCGGAATCGACTTGAGATGCTCGTCTTCGCGCAGGCGCTGGAGAAATTCGAATCCGTCCATCTCTGGCATGATGAGGTCGAGGACGATGGCGGCGGGGCGGGTCTTTTCGAGGATGGAGAGCGCCTCGATTCCGTTGTGAGCGAGGATTGTCTGCCATCCGGCGGCCTCAAGGATCCGTTTCATCGAATCGAGGGCGTCGACATCGTCATCGACCAGCAGCAGGTTTCGCTGAGGGGCCTGCTGGGTGACCCGGGAGATCGTCCGGCTGAGCCTGTCCACGTCGATCGGTTTTACCAGATAGTCTTCCACTTCCAGGGCGAGGGCGTGCTCCTGTTCGGCCATCACGGAGACCATGATAACCGGAATGCCGTGGGTCACCGGCGATTCCTTGAGCGCCTGGAGAACCTCCCAGCCGTCCTTGCCTCCGGGCATCACCACATCGAGCGTGATCGCGTCAGGCCGGTGCGTTTCAGCCATCAGTAGCCCGGAATTTCCGTCTTCAGCGGTGATGACTTTGTGACCGTCATTGGTGAGAATCCGGGTGAGAAGATCTCTGACCTTCACATCGTCGTCGATCACGAGAATGGTGGTTCCTCGAGGAGGTAATGCCTCCCCGAGTTCGAGGGACGCCTCTCTCCCGGAAGGAATCGACAGGGCCGCCGGAGCAGTCCTGTTGTAATACTCGGAGGTGGGCTCCCTCGGAATAAAAACACTGAAGTGGGTTCCCTTGCCCAACTCGCTGACAAATCCGATCCGTCCACCCATTTGGGCGACAAGTTCACGGCAGATGGAGAGGCCGAGGCCGCTTCCGCCGGCATTGTCCTTTTTGTTGGAGACAAAGGGAACAAACGCCTTGGATTGTTCTCCAGGGCTCATTCCGCGACCGGTGTCCGTCACCGTGAATTCCACCCACGCCGCCCCATTGATCTCCTGCGGGCGGGCCGAAATTTCGACCGATCCCTCAAAGGTGAACTTGCACGCGTTCCCGACAAGATTGCCGAGGATCTGCCGCAGTCTCCTTTCGTCGGCGACGACCTCGCCTATGCCGTCCGTGCAATGAGCCGAGAGGGCGACGGGGCGCTCCTTGATGGCGGGGCCGTAAGTCGCGGCGATGTCATCGATGAGGTGGGCCACATCGATCGTGTTCTTATTGAGCGTCTCCGCCCCCATGATGATCTTCTGATACTCGAGGATATCATTGACGAGGTTCAATTCGCGGGCGGCATGGTCGCGGATGCGCTGCACATCCTTCATCTGGCCGGGATCGAGTTTTGACAACTTCAGTGCCTCTACCTGGAGGAAAATGGCGTTGAGCGGCTGCCGCAGGTCGTGGCTGACTTTGGCGACAAAGGCGTCTTTTTCGTGGCTGAGGCTCTTCAATTTGTCGTTCGCCTTTTCAAGCTCGATGTTGGTTCGGCGAAGTTCCCTCGTACGGTCGCTCACCCGTTGCTCGAGTTCCGCCTGAAATCCAATGAGCTCTTCAAAAAGGCGTTTTGACGCCCGCGCGATGTCACCCACTTCGTCACGGCGTTTGATGTCGAGTTGTTTGGCAAGGCCCGCCACCTCGTGCATGAGCTCCTGCCTCGGACTCTCGGTGATCTTCTGGGCGGTGCGCGTCATGTGTTTGAGCGGACGGATGAAGCGCATCGCAATGAAGAACCCGAGAATGCCGAAGCCTGCGGCCACGACGAGTGCGATGTACTGCACCGTCAGCATCTCATACTCGATTGAGGAGGCGAGTTCGTCATCCAGCACCGCGTAGTGAATCAGGTATTCAGAACGGCTTTCCCCGTCTCCGATGAGGAGTCGCACTGCCCAGGAATGAATCTCGTCACACTCAACGAGATTCCGCCAGTCGATATCATCGTAGGCTTCGCCGACCTTGGCTTTGACCTCGGATTCGACGATGGCCCGAGCCGCAGCGATGTCGGCAGCCGTATGGGCGAGGACACGGACCTCTCGTACTCCCGCCTGCATCCCGCCGACCCTCGCAAGGTCGCCGACTTTTGTCTGAAGGGATTCGAGGAAGGACTCGAATTCTTTTTCGGTGAGGAATTCGAAGGCGTGCAAAATGGCCGGGTTCGGCGTTCCCTCCTGAAAATAATAAGGCGTGTTCAACGGGACATTCTCGCTTCGAATGAGCCGGTCCACCTTGACCTCAGCTTCGATCTCCGACGGATCCTCCGGGGGCGCGCTTCTTTCCTCCAGTGCGGCCAGGAGAAGCGGATCTTTGCTCATTGAACGGAAAATTTCGTCATTACCCATTTCTTCCGATTCAGTTTCATCGTGCCGGACGATGGGGCTTCCGTCAGTATTGACCATCGCGAAGAGATGACGGGGAGACGCCGAAGAATGCAGCGTCATGAGAATGCGGACATAAGAGGTTTCCGCTGTTGCCACGTCGTTTCGATCCAGGGGGGCGAGAGCCCAAATGACCGGCTCCCAGCGTTCGACTTTTCCCGATCCTTCAAGGTCGCTCCTCGTCAGAAAGACCCGTTGAATGGGTGAGAAGTGAATGCGTGCACCGGCCATGGCATCGGGTTCGGGGAACCAGACATCCTCCTCACTGACGACCGTCTTTGAAAGAATCGTTTTTGAGGCGAGTTCCGTCGCATTGAGCGTGACGATGTCGATGCGCAGGTGGTTTTTCCAGTTTCGACGGCAGAGAGTTCGGGCCAGGGCCTTCAGTTCATCAGGTGCTTTTCCGCCGGTGACGCTGTCCCGGAAGTCCTGATTAAAGGCGATATTGACGAGGTCGTCGCGGAGACCGTCGATCTGGTCGATGATGGTCCATCCGCGGAGCGAAGCTTCGTCCCCGAGATCCACGAGTTCGTGCTCTCTGAGAATATCCGCAGCGCGATCAGTCAGCACCTTCGCGACGAGCAAGGCCGAGGCGGCGGTTGCCAGAATCACAAGCAGGGCAACCTTTCCTTGAATTCCAAAAGACATGATACTCCGTCGGTTTGACGAACGCATCATTCCACGGATTCCGAAAAATGACACGATTTATCTCCTGCTTCGGACTGCCTCACGGGCCGGGTGACCGGGATCCCGACTGGCCGCCATCTAAATCTTCTTCGAAACTTTCCTCAGGGGCTTGATTCCGAAGAAATCGCTGAAGACCCGGGTGAAAACGGGACGCTTGAACCGCGGAACCCACGCGAGACTGAATTCAGCGGGATCAATCCAGACGAAACGGCTGAACTCCTGCACGTGGGCGAGCAGGTTGATGTTCTCATCGGTCCCGTGGTAATCACAGAGAAAGTAGGTCTGGACCTGGCCGCAGTATTTTCCCTTCTTCAGTTTGCCCTTCGGGAACTTGTATCGGTAATCGGTGCGGCAGGCCATGAGAGTGTAGAGACTGCGATTCACTCCGATCTCCTCTTCGACTTCACGGTAGAGAGCGGTGATCAGATCCTCTCCCCGGTCGACTCCCCCCTGGGGAAACTGCCAGCTTCCCTTGTGATCGACCCGTTCGCCGATAAAGATTTTCCCGGTGGCGGGATTCCTCAGAATTGCGGCGACATTGGGTCGGTAGGTGGCCATGAAGAAGATGGATCGAAACGGTGCGGGGTGAGAAATCTGTGATTCGAGTTTACAAAGGCCGCGAACACGGGGGAAGATAGCGGAAGTGAGAGTTTCGCAACGCAAATTTGTCGATGGTGGTGCCCGGTTGCTCCTGGTCTCCTCCCTCGCGTCGTTTTTGTTTCTTGTGCTTTTCGTTGCCCTGCAATGGCGGCCCTCCAAAGTGATTGAAAAACGACAGGCCTCGCTCATTGACGGGATCGAGCGTCGCAATCCGGCGCGGATTCAACGGCTGGTTTCTCCGAACTACCATGATCGGTGGGAATTCACCCGCGAGGACATCGTCGAAACGATGGTCGATTCAGGGAGTCAGTTCATGGCCCTGGTGGTGACACCGGAAAAGGAATCCGTCGTTTTCGAGAAGAGTCGGGCGACCGTGACGGTTCACCTCATCATCAGCGGAAAGCCGGTGGGGCCTGCCGGAAACGAAGTGACAAGGAGAGTGAACCAGCTCAAGGAGCCTTTCGTTTTTGTCTGGGAAAAGGAAAGTTTTCTGCCTTCGAGTTGGCGGCTGGTGAAAGTGGACAACGCGGGGCTTCCGGATGAGCTCTTCGGCTATGAGCCCGGCGATATCAGGCGTGCCATGCGAGGGGAATGACTTCCCTGACTGCGCCAAGATCAGGGTAGACGAAATCTCAAAAGGTTGGCAACCTTGAACGAAACCAACCCCCTGTCCTTTGAAAGTCCATCTCGCTTCTCTTCTCTTGCTCCTCGCGGCCGCAACTGCCTGCGCCGAACCCAATTTCGGCGAACAGAGGAGCACATCGGGGATCAGGCACTCTTTTCTCCTCTGTGGCTCCCGTTCCGTGATTGTCGATGAAGGGAGCCGGGTCGTGTGGGAATCGAAAGGTGCCTCACGCGATGGCTTCGTTCTGGCCAACGGAAACATTCTCATCTCGCAGCATAATCTCGCCCGTGAGTTGACCCGGGAGGGAAAGGAAGTCTGGGTTTACCCCCTGAGTAAGGAGAACAAGGAACTCGGTACCGTGGTCCGGCTTGAGTCAGGCAATACCCTGGTGGTCGAACGGGGTGCGAAGCCGCAGCTTCTTGAGGTGGCACCCGATGGAACCGTGGCGATCCGTGTTCCGCTACAACCTGAGACCGACAATGCCCACATGCAGACCCGTCAGGCCAGGAAGCTCGCGAACGGGAATTATCTGGTGCCTCATCTTCTTGCCTTCGCGGTGAAGGAATATGCGCCTGACGGAACCGTCGTGAACACGTTCCGAACCGATTTACCGGAACTCGGTGGACGCGAGGCCGAGGTCTGGCCCTTCACGGCGATCCGTCTGGAAGATGGAAACACGCTTGTCACGCTGACTCACGGAAATCGTGTGGTGGAGTTTGATGCCGGAGGAAAGGTGGTTTGGAAACTCACGAATGAAGAGGTCGGGGGACGATTCGCTGATCCCTGCGGAGCTCAGCGGCTCGCCAACGGAAACACGGTGATCTGCTCCTATGGACAGAAGGATGCCACCAGGCCCAGACTCTTCGAGGTGACCCGAAGCGGGGAAGTGGTCTGGGAGTTTTTCCATCCGGAGGCAAAGGCACACGAAGTTCATGTCATCACGACGAATGGGAAGCCCGAAGGGGCAATGAAGTGAGGGTAGGAAAACTTCCGGGTTCTCTGAAGTGGACACGGATGCGCAAGACAAGAGGGTTGAATGGCGCGCTGAACCCTGTTAGGTGAGGTTCCGACGAAGCTATCTTACGATGATCATCACTCGAACCGCACTTCCCCTTGCTCTGCTCGTTTTGCTTTTCAGCCTTAATACGTTTGCTGCTCCAACGGCTTCCTTGCCGGGGACTGAGCCTACCAATGCGGCTGAGGCGGCGGCGAAGAAGGAAGCCGAAGCCGCTGAACTCGACGGGAAGTATCAGGCCTGGGTGGGTACCCTGACGCCGGAACATCAGGCCTGGGAAAAGGTTCTTCAGGAGAATCTCGGCGGCTTTTATCTGCCGATTCACAAGAAGGAGAAAGTCGACGGAAAGGTCAACGCATGGGACTATGTCGCGGATGATCCGGCTCTGCCTCGGGTGCTCATCATCGGGGACTCGGTCTCGAGGGGGTATACCCTGGCGGTGCGCAAAGTCCTCGAGGGCAAAGCGAATGTGCATCGCGCTCCCGCCAATTGCGGCCCCACGAAGATGGGCCTGGAGAAGCTCGACGTCTGGCTCGGTCAAGGCAAGTGGGACGTCATTCACTTCAACTTCGGCATCCATGACCGCGCCACTCCGCTTGAGGATTACCGGGAGCGGCTCGGAAAAATAGTGGATCGACTCTCCGGCACTGGCGCCAAACTGATCTGGGCAACCACCACGCCTATTCCCGATGTGTCTGAAACCAAGCAAACATCCGCCTCCATCGTGGAGCGCAATGCGATTGCCGCGGAGATAATGAAAGGGAAAGGAGTCGCCATCAATGATCTCTTTGCAGCGATCACCCCGCATCTGGCGACCCTTCAGAATCCCAAGGACGTTCACTTCAATCCCGCCGGATATGACTTCCTCGGTGAGAAAGTGGGCTCTGCCATTGAGGCCAATCTCAAGTGAGGCGGGTTCACTGCTGGGTCAGCCAGAGGGCGGCACTCTCTCCGGATGGAGTCGTCGCCGACCCCGACCAGCGAACCTTGCCGCCCTCGCTCTGTCCCTTCCGGAACTCGTAATAGTTCCCCACGGTGTCGCGAAACCAGATGTAACCGGATTCGGGATTCATTCCGTCAAAGGAGACGGCTTGCCCATTCTTCTTAAACCGGCCGCTGATGGCTCCGAGTCCGTTGATGTTGGACCAGTTGATCGTGATTTGAGCGTTTCCTCCGTCTTGATCGACAGCAAGGTAGTTGCGAACGGTGACACCCGCGGCGGGCTTCCCGGAGGTTGTATTAGGAGCCGGGACCGGTTTGCCCTTTGCTCCATCGGATGGGACGAGCCGGATTGGTTCCGAATGATCCACATAATGAAACCAGCCGACCCAGACAAAACCTCCCCCGACTGTCTCGCGGGTCAACTCGGCGCTGACTCCGTTTTCGGTTTCGAAGGTGATATAGCCTGATCTCGGGTTGGTTCCCTGAAAGCTGATCAACCCTCCCGGATAGTCGAGTCCGCCGGAGATGTTGCCGAGGCCCGCGATGTTATCCCAGACGATCGTGGCGGGAACGCCCGTTCCGTCCTCCAGAAAAAGTTGGTAACGTCGCAGCTCGCCTGCATTGACTAGGCTCAGACTTGAGGAACAGAAAACGATGCAGAGGATGAGAAGATGTTTCATGATTGATAGAGCGGGAAGACGACCAATTATGCGCCGTTTTTGAAAAGAAAGAGAGGTTTTTGCGGGGCACTCATGAATATTCGAGCCAGGCGAGTGGCCACAAAAAAACGCACCCGGTCACCCGGGCGCGTTTTCGAAGTATTTCAGGATCTCCCGGAGGCGGGAGTTGCCGGGATCAGAGGGGTTTCTCTGCTTCCGCTTTCTCGGCTTTGGGGGCTGGTTCACCGGCTTCCGGGGCCTTGGGCGCCTCAGGAGCTGCAGCCGGTGCACCGGGCTGCTCGATTTTGGCGCTCTCGCGGAGACCTTTCACGTAGCCTTCCATCGTGGATGACTTCGCCTGCTGAAGCATGTCCTCGGTGAGCTTTACTTTGACCTCGTCAAAGGCAAGAGTTTTTGCCTCCTTCTTGCCGTTCACCTTGATGATGTGATAACCGAAATCTGTTTTCACGCACTCACCAATGGCACCGACTTCCTGGGCAAACGCGGCGGTTTCGAACTCGGGAACCATCTGTCCCTTCTCGAATTCACCGAGGTCGCCTCCCTGGGCCTTACTGGGGCAATCGGAATGCAGACCGGCCATCTCGGCAAAGTTTTCTCCTTTTTTGGCGACCAGTTCTTCGCGAAGTTCCTTGGCGATTTTCTCCTTTTGAGCAAGCGCGGCCGGTTCCGTGATGTCCTTGGTCGAGATGAGGATGTGAGCGGCATCGACGGTCGCCTTTTGCTCGAACTCCTCAGGGTGTTCGTCGAAGTATTTCTTTACCTCGGCCTCGGCCGGGGCGGTCACTTCAGCCGTCACTTTTTCGTAGAGTTTACGAACCTTGGTGTCTTCAGCGATTTGCAGGCGGATACGGTCCAGGCTGACACCGGCGGAGGCGGCATATTCTTCGATCGGAACGCCGTCCGGAATGGCGGCGGCGATTTCGTCCATGCTCTTTTTGATCTCCTCGTCGGTGGCTTTGAATCCCTCTTTGTCCGAGGCATTCAGGAGGAGGGTTTTGGAAATGAGCTCATTCATCACCATCTGCTGGATCTGGGGCTCGATCATGGCGCGCTGCTCGGCGGGCATTTGTTCAAACTGCCGACCGTAGCGGGCCGTGAAGAGTTCGCGCACGTCGCGCACGGTGATCTTGGTCCCGTCAACGCTGAGAACCACATCGGTTTCTGCGAGGGCCGGGGCCTCAGGGGCGGGCGCTTCGGCGGCGGCTTCAGCTTTTGCGGCTGGGGCTTCCGCCGCTTTTGTTTCGGGAGCCGGCGCGGCGGGAGCGGCGTCGTTCTGGGCGGGGAGCGGCGAAGTCAGGAGGCTGAGCCCGATGACCGCGGCGATTCCCGAGAGGATGGAGGGTGTTCTTTTCATGTTAAATTTGAGGGGGGTGCCTTGAGGGCCGCAGGAGAATTCCCGGGATTTTCAAAGGCACCGCCTACAGTCAGCGGAATTTTGAGCACTAACAACCGGAATCTCCACACAAACACGGGAGATTCAGGCGACCCAACGGGCCCTTCGGGGCGATGAAAACGGGTGCGGGTCACCCTTTTTCCACCCGAATTGTCGCTGATCGGCCATGGGCATCAAGTCCCTCCACTTTCGCGAAGGCCTCGACAAAGGGCGCTGATTTGCGGATCGATTCTGGGGTGAGCCTCACGATACTGGTCCTCCGTTGAAACATATCGACCGTGAGACCGGGGAAAGATTTTCCGGCCCCGCCGGTCGGCAATTCGTGGCTCGGGCCGGCGAGGAAGTCGCCGACCGCGACGGGAGAATAGTTCCCGAGGAAGATCGCTCCCGAGGTCGTTATCCTCGGGAGGATGGATTTTTCCTTCTTTGTGATGAGCGAAAGGTGCTCGGGGGCAAAGGCATTCACGAGGGCAACGCCGTCATCGAGCTTCTCGACGAGAACCATCCAGGCCCCGTCCTTGAGTGCTTTTTTCAACTGCGTCTGACGACTGAGGGTCTGGATCTGACGATCGATCTCGGAGTTGACGTCGTTCAGCAGTTTTTCCGAATCGGTGACAAAACCCATGATGCTGTCGCCTCCGTGTTCAGCCTGGGCGAGCATGTCGGCGGCGATGAAGGCGGCTTTTCCCGAGCTGTCCGCAAGGGTCACGACTTCGCTCGGTCCCGGGAGCAGATCCACGGCTACCACTCCGAAAAGCTGACGTTTTGCCTCGACGACATACGAGTTCCCCGGACCGTAGACTTTCAAGACCGGCTTGACCGTCTTTGTTCCGAGCGACATCGCGGCCATGCCCTGGGCTCCTCCGACTTTGTAGATCTCGGTCGCTCCGGCTTTTTTGAGCGCATAGAGCAGCGCCGGGTTGACCTTGCCGCCGGGTCCGGGAGGGGTCATGACGACGATTTCGGGACAGCCTGCGGCGGCGGCGAGGCAGACGGTCATGTTGGAAGTCGAGACGAGCGGCGCGCTGCCTCCCGGAACATAAATCCCGACCCGTTGAAAGGGCAGATAGCGTTCCCCGACTTCCGCGCCCTGGGCATTTGTCCCCGACCAGTCCTTGCGGAGGCTGTGCCTCGCGAAATCGGTGACGTTCTTCCGCGAAGCGGCGATGGCCTTTTTGGTGGCCGCATCGACGGCGTTTTCGGCGGCAGCCAGTTCCGCGGCGGTCACCCGGAGGTCTTTGGCAGTTTTAAACTCGGCTTTATCGAAGCGGTTCGAGAATTCAATAAGCGCCGCGTCTCCGCGTGTTTTCACCTCGGCGATGATACCTTTGACGATCTCCTCGACTCCCGCGGGCGGGGCGGACCGGCGATCCAGTTTCTTGATCGCCGACGAGTAGTTTTTGTCCGTGTATCGAATGATGCGCATGGGGGGAACGTCCGCAACGGGCGGAAGGGTCTTACTCAACAACAACCCGGAGCGATTTCAAATAATCGTCTCCATTGAATTCAGGGGGCATGCCCGGGTTCTCGCAGGAGAGAACGCGCCGCCTTTGCTTCCGGATGCCCTGAATCACGTCGCGTTCGAATAAAGAAGAGGTGAGCCCGTGCGTATTCGCGCAGCAAAGAATCCAGCCACCCGGTTCGACGAGGGCGGCCGCCAGTGCCGTCAGGTCGGCATAGTCGCGATCCGTGCGGAAGTTCGTTTTGCCGTTGCGCGAGAAAGTCGGCGGGTCGAGCACGATCCCATGAAAGGTTCGTCCCTGGCGGGCAAAGGTTCGCAGCCATTCGAAGACATCCCCCCTGACTCCGTGATGAGCGTGTGGATCGAGGCCGTTGAGGGTGAAATTGTCCCAGGTCCAGTTGAGATAGGTCTTTGAAAGATCGGCGGTTGTTGTTCCGGCTCCCGCCAATGCCGCCATGACCGAGAATCCTCCGGTGTAGGCGAAGGTGTTCAGAATTCGCTGCCCGGGCCGGGCTGTCTCACCCACCCACCGGCGATTGAGCCGCTGATCGAGAAAAATGCCGCAGGAGTATCCGGCGCTGAAATCAATCCAGAACGAGGCTCCGTTTTCCTTAACGACAAACCGTTCCGTTACCTCATTCCCGCTGACATGAACCGGAGCGGTCGCCGCCGCCTTGTCGCGGGGACGCCAGTAGATTGAACCCGCCACTCCCTCAGACAGAGACTCCAGAAACCCGGGAAACTGATCTTCCTGAGTTTGCACGAGCCAGCGTCCGTCGAAATGGTCGACCCAGATTCCCGCGATGGCATCGTGATAGATGCGCCAGGCAGTGGTGTCGGGAGAGGGGGATGGAAATAGTCTTTTCAACGCGACCGTGAGTTGCAAAGTTACTAGCCCTTCCTACCTTGCAAGACAATGAATTCCGAACTGTCCGCCACGCTCGCCGCCGCCCTCGCTTCCGGAGATCTGCTCCAGAGCAGCTTCGACAACATCAGTGGACTCCTCGGTAGCTCTGAAAACCCGGTCTACGAGGCTTCGGTCGCGTGGCTCGCGAAGGAAGGTCACTGGACGGAATTGAACAACCGCTTTTTCAAAAAGCTCGCCTTCGGAACGGGCGGACTGCGCGGACGTTCCATTGGTGAGATTGTCACCCCGGGGGAACGCGGCAGTGCTCCCGAGGGTGCCCGGCCCGAGTTTCCCTGCGTCGGCACGGGGAATCTCAATTATTACAACCTGACCCGCGCGACTCTTGGTCTCGTTAGGCACTTGCTGAAATCCCACACCGGAGAAGGACGTCCTTCCATCGCCGTTGCTCGCGACACCCGCTATTTCGGGCAGGAGTTCGCCGACTGCGTCACCAAAGTTGCGGTGGAAAATGGAGTCGATGTCTACATTTTCACCGAACCCCGCTCGACGCCGCATCTGAGTTTTGCCGTCCGCCACCTCAACACCACCTCGGGTATTGTCCTCACCGCGAGCCACAACCCGCCCCACGACAACGGTTACAAGGTCTACGGCAGCGACGGTGCCCAGATCGTCGAGCCCGAGGCGAGTGCCATCATTGCGGAGGTCGAAGCCGTTTCAGGCGAAACCTACGATCTTGTCCCGGCAGACCGTCGCGGTCAGGTCTACCCGCTCGGCGCGGAAATGGACGAGGTCTACCTCGCCCGCCTCGAAACCCTGCTCCTCGACCCCGATCTCGTGAAAGCCCAGAGTGATCTCAAGATCGTCTTCACTAACATTCACGGCACCGGCGGCACGATTTCGCCAAAGATCCTGCGCCGTCTCGGATTCACTTGCGACACCGTTCCGGCACAGGATATCGAGGACGGTGCCTTCCCGACCGTGAAATCCCCGAACCCCGAAAACGCCGAGGCTCTCCAGATGGGAGTCGACCAGGCTGAGGCGACGGGAGCCGACATCGTCATCGGAACCGATCCGGATGCAGATCGTATGGGGGTAGTCGTGCGAAATAAGGCGGGAAAAATGACCCTCCTCACCGGCAATCAGATCGGCTCCCTGATGGCTTACTACCGGCTTCTCGCCTTCACTGAAAAGGGGATCATCAACGAGAGCAATCGCGACCACGCTGTGATTGTGAAAACCTTTGTGACCACGGAACTGCAAACCGCCGTCGCGGCCCACTTCGGGGTGAACATCGTCAACACCCTGACAGGATTCAAATACATCGGCGGTAAATTGAGAAAATACGAAGGCCAGATCCCCGCTGATTTGCGGGCAGACTACCGCCAGCTTTCCGATGCGGAAACGCGCGACCTTCGCCTCAACTACTCGCGCTTCTTTGTTTTCGGCGGGGAGGAGAGCTACGGATACCTCGGGGCCGACTTCCTCCGTGACAAGGACGCCAACGGGGCTGTCGTCATGTTTGCCGAAGTCGCCGCCTTCGCGAAGTCAAAGGGGATGACCTGTGTTGAGCTCCTCGACGAACTTTTTATCCGTCATGGTGTCTATCTCGAAGGGCAGCATGCGGAGACTCTCGCCGGGGCAGACGGGGCCGCGCAGATTCAAAAGCTCGCGCTGAGTTACGTGCAATCGCCTCCGACCGTGATCGATGGATCGCCCGTAATCCGGGTGCGTGATTTTGCGAATGAGACCTTTATGGACGAGGAGGGCGATGAGATCCCGAAAGAGAAAATGGTTTTCGTCGATCTTGAGGATGGACGAGCATTTGCGGTGCGCCCCTCGGGGACCGAACCGAAGATCAAGTTCTACCTCTATCAACGTCCGCGTCCCGGACACAGTGGTATCGATCTGCCGGAGGAACTCGAATCGGCCAAGGCGATTGCGCAGAAGTCCTTTGAATCGCTGAAGGCGGCTGTGGTGGCGGACATGAGGATCCGATTGGGCGAGTAAGGACGAAAAGGTTTTCCGGGCGAACGGGTGATCTCAGGGTTGCGATCATCCGCATCGTGTGGCACGTAAAACGGAATGTATCGCAATTCCAAAGGGGTTCGCGAGCCGCATCGCACGCGACGGTCGCTGGCAGGGGCATTGCTTTTTGGAGCTGCGTTCCTTCTCGTGCATTGCCTCCATGCCGCCGACGGGAACTGGACACAGACAATCACCGGAAATCTCTGGGGAGATTCCGCCAATTGGTCCGGCGGAACCATCGCTGACGGCGCAAATTTCACGGCCAACTTCAATAACCCTGACATCACGGGAGATGTAACGGTGCGACTCGACTCACCGCGAACGATCGGGAACCTGGTCTTCGGAGACTCATCAATTGGGACCCCGGGAGGTTGGATCCTCGACAACAATGGCTCGATTACGAATGTTCTCACCCTCGCCGGAACTGCACCAACCATCACCGTCAATGCGCTTGCTTCCGGGAGAGTGGCCACGATCAGCCTCGTCCTGGCGGGTTCTTCGGGATTACGGAAAGAAGGATTGGGCACCCTCGTTCTTTCCGGAGCGAACACTTATACGGGAGCGACGGTGGTGACCGGCGGGGTTCTCCGACTGACTGATAGCAACGCACTTGGCGGAAGCGCTACCGTGACTATGACCTCACCGGCGCAGTTGGAGCTCTCCGGAGGACTGACCTTCGGCCTCGGCAGCACGATTACCATCAACGGAAGTGGCGGAGCTAACTTTGCCGGGTCCCTGCAGAGTGCGAGTGGAATCAATGTGTGGGCTGGAAACGTCGTCATCGGAAGCTCAGGTTCGCGGGTGGGTGCGCAAACCGGCGCGACGCTGGATATCAGTGGTGTCATAAGCAGCGGGACAACGGGGTTCAACCTGACGGTGCGTAACGCTGACCAAACGGGGACTACGATTTTGAGCGGAGCCAACTCCTACAACGGCTCAACCACTGTTCTGGGGCGGCTCAGTGTTGCCCTGATCGGATCAGTAGGGTCCTTAAGCAGCAATCTGGGAGCCCCAACGACAGCCGGCAATGCCCAGATCAACCTCGGATTAGGAGCCAATACGGCGACTCTAATCTATACCGGCAGCGGAGAAACGACTAACCGTGTCGTTCGGATTAACTCAAGTGATGGCAGCGGGGCAACGATCGACCAGTCGGGGACCGGCCTTCTCCAGTTTACCTCAAATCTTGTCATGGACGCCACGGCGGCATCGCGCACCCTGACGCTTCAAGGGTCTACGGTTGGGACGGGGGAGTTAGCCGGGGTGATTGCGGACGCCGGGGTTGGCAAGATCACCTCGATCACAAAGGCGGGATCCGGAACCTGGATTTTATCGGGAGCCAATTCCTACACCGGCGTGACGACCCTCAACGGAGGAACTCTTAATGCTACGATTCTGGCCAATATCAACACCAACAGCGCGATAGGGCGCGGTTCAGTCGCGGGTTCCGCAGCAGATTTGGTTTTTGGGGGTGGAACGTTACAATATACCTCTGCTGCGACGGCCTCGACGAACCGGCTTTTTACCATGGGAAATGCAAGCGGCCTCACTGCGACGATCGATTCTTCAGCGGTCTCCCCGGCGCATACCATGAGCTTCACCGGAACCGGAGCAATTGACTTTGGAGGATCCGGGGCGCGAATGCTGACGCTCACCGGATCGAATACGGGGAATAATACCTTTGCTCCGATCGTAGGGGACGGCGCGGGAGGAGCCACTTCGCTGCTGAAGACGGGAGGTGGCACTTGGATCCTCGCCGGGGCAAACACATACTCAGGGACGACGAATATAGGCTCAGCAAACGGGGCTGATGCGGGTACCCTCCAACTCAGTGGATCGGGACAGACAGGCACCGGGGCAGTGACGATTTTTGGAGGCACACTCGATCTAAACGGAACCACACAAACCGTCTCGAGTCTGACACTTGGAGGGGGTGCCGCCGGGAGCACTGCGACCGTTTCCATCGGCGGCGGGGATCTGCGTTTGGGTGGCAATGTGACCTACAACAACGGAAATAATCCGAACGGAGCGGTGATATCATCGACCACCGGGTTTATCAGCCTTCAGGGCAACCGCACCTTTACGGTGGGCGATTCAACCGCCGCCGCCCAGGACCTGGTCATCAGCGCGATTATCCGTGATGGCGATGGCACGCCGCGAAGTTTGACGAAGTCGGGCGTGGGCACTCTGTACCTTTCCGGCGCGAATACCTATACCGGCGGGACGATTGTTTCACAGGGAGCGACCAACCAGGGGCTCGTCCTCCTCGCCAACAATGCCATCGGCACCGGACCGCTCATCATCGGTGATGCCAACACGACGGGTAACGGTGCCCGATTTTCCCTGAACGGCTACAATCAGACGGTTTCGGCCCTCTCGAGCGGAGCGACCTCGGCCACACGCGTCATCGAGGCCGGAGGGTCGACGGGAGGTGCGGTCAGCACGTTGACGGTGGATCAGGCGACAAACACGACTTACAACGGGTTCATCCGCGATCACTCAGGAGTTTCCGGCCAGCTCGCGATCATCAAAACCGGAATCGGGTTTCTCGACTTTTCCGGAGCCCAGGCCATTCAGAACTACTCCGGAGGTCTCACCGTCAACGGGGGAACTCTCGGATTCGCCGCAGCCGCGAACCTCGGCACCGGAACGATTACCCTGGGAGGTGGTACCCTGCGATACACCCCGATAGGGACCACCTCGATTTCGGTTCCCAATGCCTCGATTGTCTTAACGAATGCCACAAACAGCAGCATCGAGGTTACGGATGCAGGCGCTACCGTCACTGCGTCCGGGGCGGTGAGCGGAGGAGGATCCTTGAACAAGACTGGCGCAGGTCGTCTCACCCTGTCGAGCGGGACCAGTAGTTACAGTGGCGGCACGACCCTTTCGGGAGGGATCCTTAATTTCTCCAATGTGGCCGCACTCGGGAGTGGATCGGTGACCTTTGCCGCCGATACGACCCTGGAAGCCGGCGTCGGAGGCACCCTTGCCAATGCCATCATCATCAACAGCACTGTCAACGGAACCTTCAACACTCAGAGCAACAATGTGGTGGCGAGCGGGATTGTCAGTGGTGACGGCACTCTGGCAAAGCAGGGGGCGGGGCGACTCACTCTATCGAACGGTGGCAACACCTATGCTGGCGGCACCACGATCAATGCGGGTATTCTGAACTACTCTCATGTGGATGCGCTCGGTACGGGTGCGGTGAGTTTCACGGCAGATGCGACGCTTGAGAGCGGGATTGGCGGCATACTCGCGAATGACATTGAGATCGGCAACGGGGTGATCGGCACCGTCGATACCCTGACAAACACGGTCACATTCAGCGGAGAAATCACGGGTCAGGGGCAGATTCTCAAAAAAGGTGCGGGGATACTTTACCTGTCTGCGGAGAACAACAGTTTTTCCGGTGGACTGGTGGTTGAAAACGCCAGCACCGGGGGGATTCCGATTCAGGTGGCTCTTGGGGTTGTGCTTCTCGCGGACAACGCAGCCGGGACCGGTCCGCTCACCATCGGAAATGCCAATACCTCGACCGCCCGTTTTTCCCTGAACGGTTATGACCAGACTGCCTCGGCTCTTTCCAGTGGTAGTGTTGGCATCCGCGTGCTGGAAGCGAACGGGACGGCCGGAGGGGCGGTCAGCACGCTGACGGTGGATCAGGACGCAAATACCACTTACACTGGATTTTTGCGGGATACGAATTCCGGGGGCGGGCAGCTCGCCCTCGTCAAAACCGGCAGCGGTCTGCTGGACCTTTCCGGTGCCCAGACCGCGAGCACCTACAGTGGAGGTCTCACCGTCAACGAAGGGACCGTCGGATTTGCCAATACCACAAACATCGGAAGCGGAGCGGTCACTCTGGGCGGAGGTACCCTCCGTTATACGCCTGCGGGAACCACTGCACTTACAATTCCAAATGCGTCGATTAGTTTAACGGCGTCCACCGTCAGCACGATTGAGGTGACGGATGCAGGGGGTACGCTTACGAGTTCAGGCATTATTTCCGGACTTGGTGACTTGAATAAGACTGGGGCGGGAACCCTCGTCCTGACCAACGCGAATACCTATGACGGGCAGACCGCCGTAACCGAAGGCGCCCTGTTTATCAATGGCAATCAATCCGGCGCCACAGGCGCTGTCATGGTGAGCGCCGGCGCAACCCTCGGAGGTGATGGCACGATAGGGGGCGATACCACCATCGACGGCAATTTCCGGGTGGGGAGTGATGCGTCTGTCTTGACAACGGGATCTCTGGAGTTCAGCGGCGGGAATCTGACCTTCACGAGCGGGAGCACCTGGTTTATCGACATTGTCGGCGCTTCTTCAGACACGGTGAACAACATCGGCACGTTCAGTATAGATCCTGCGGCCACCTTGAATTTCTCATTCTCCGGCCCGACCGAGCAGTCCTATACACTCGCGACTTACACCAACCGGGCCAATACCAATACGTTCTCCGGTTTTGATGACGGGGCGATCATCTCCGGATACCAGATCAATTACTCGAACACCGGCATTACCCTGACTGCAGTTCCAGAGCCGGGCACTTTCGGGTTGCTAGGACTCCTCCTTGGCGGAATTTTCTTCTATCGCGCTCGCTCGCGCCGTCATGAGTCCGCATAAGAATGGTAAATTGAGCGGCCTCGCTGACTCAAAAGTGAAAGACTGATGCGGATGAGATCTCCGGATTCAGCCAAGCGGGAGGGGGCATCGCAAGTTCGTTCTTTCTATTCTGGTTTCGAGCTGCGATCTTCGAGATCCCGGTAGCAGTGCATGAAGACCATACCCCGTTTCGTCCTCGTCTTTGTTTCACTCACTTCCACGATCTCACTTAAGGCAGAGGGGAGGCTGGTGACGATCCCGGAACGGGAATGGAAAGACAGTCAGGGGCGTAGCATTCGGGCCTCGGTCGAGGGGTTGGAGGACGGCCAGGTAAAATTTGTCCGTGCGGATGGACGCCAGTTCGCGTTTCCTCTTGTTGACCTTAGCGACGGGGACCGGGCGCTGCTTGAGAAATTGTCCGCTTCGGCTCCTCCGTATTTGGCAGAGTTGCCCCCCGGAGGATTCAGTGAATGGATGAGTCCAGCGGATTTTGAGCTCCATCATAAGGCGGAGAAAGACAAGGGTCGTTATGCCATCTTTGTGGAAGGCAACGACAATGACGAACTCCGGGGCATCTTCGAAATGGAGCCGGAAGGATTCAAAAGGTATTTCAACTGGTTCACTCCGGAGGCCGCGCTCAAACAACTCAATGCAGAGTATCAGAAAAAGGAATACACGCTCCTGACCCTTTCCTACAATCGACGCTCCAAAACCTGCAACGGTCTCTGGGTTGAAAACAAATCTCTCGAAGCCGCCAGGGCTCAACTGGCCAGGCACAGGATCTCTTTGGCTTCGATCGGGGACGGTATCACGTTCTCCAGGGTCTCGACACGATAGGACGCCTTTCAAACGACACTTACCGGGACCCTTTCGGAACGGGTGGAGTCGCTGCGGCAGGATGAGACCGGGTAGGGGCGGTACGGGTAATCTGGCGAGAAGGTCTTTTGACAGCCACGGCGAGCCCGTGTCCATTCATCTATCGTGTTTAGACTCAGTTCCACTCCCGTTTCCGCCATCGGCGAAAGGCCACTGCCCCTTCTCCGCCGCTTCTGGCCCGAGGCGGCCGCCGTCCTGAGCGGCTTCCTTCTCGCGCTCTGTTATCCACGTTGGGACTTCGGCTGGCTTATCTGGATCTGGCAGTCACCGCTCCTTGCGGCGCTCTGGTTCTCCTCACCACGCCGGGCGACTCGTCCTCGCTGGAAGCACGGGTTTTATCTTGCCTACCTTTCAGGGGTGACCTTCTTCGTGATCAACGTCAGTTGGATTACTGAAATCTCACACACGGCGGGTTCGGTCTGGGCCGGGATCGCTGCGCTCGCGGCCTTTACCCTGTATCTGGGACTCTATTTCGGGGTCTTCGGAGCTTTTGCCGCGACCGTGGGACGCTGGATCATTGACCCGGTAGACGCCATCGGTAAGAGCCTTTTCAGCCAGTCTTTCGCGGTGCTCCGCATTGCCGTTCTCAACGGCGCGGCCTGGTGTGGTCTGGAATGGCTGAGGGGAATACTTTTCACCGGCTATGGATGGAATGGTCTCGGGGTGGCATTGAAGGATCACCTGCTCCTTGTGCAGTTTGCCGACGTCATCGGAATCACCGGCTACGGATTTGTTCTCATGTTTGCCGGGATTATCGCTTTTTGCACGCTGGCAAGACTCGGTCTTGAGTTGAGGGAAAGAAGACGATTTCGTCCCCACCTCGATTTTGTCGCCGGCGTGGCGATGATCATCGGTCTCTTTCTCTACGGCACCTCCAGCATTCTCAAGGTGCCCACCGAGAGCGTGGATCTGAGGGCAAGAGTGCTCCAGTTGAACATCGCGCTGGAGGACAAATGGTCCGAGGACATCAAGGTTCGCCGGAAGATCATTTTCGACTATCGCGATCTCACGCGAAGCTTTGTTGAGCTTGCTCCTCACGATCTCATCATCTGGCCTGAAACGGCACTCCCCGGACATTTCAGTTTTCCCTGGATTCAGGATTACTTCAACGATCACATTCTCAAAGGCGAAAACTTCACTCTCATCACCGGGCTAGAGGACAGCACGCTGGATGGCAAGGAGATCTACAATACGATCACTGTGATGAAGGGGAACACCGGGTCCTACCAGATGTACAAAAAAGTGCATCTGGTTCCCCTTGGTGAATACATTCCCTTCCGGGGAAAATTTCCGCTCTTCGAGTGGATTGCCGGCGGCATCATTGAAAAGGATTTCACCCCCGGCGATTCGCATGAGCCTCTTGCGATTGAGAAAGACGGTCATTCGATCGGGATTGTACCGCTGATCTGCTTTGAGGATACCGTCCCGCGTCATACCCGGCAGTTCATTCGCCCGGGACCGCAGATCCTTGTCAATGTCACGAATGACGGTTGGTTCTACGACAGCGCGGAGCCGACGCATCACTTCTACAACGCCCTCTTCCGCTGCATCGAATTCCGGCGTCCCATGATACGCGCGGCCAATACCGGGGTGAGCGGATTTATCGACGAACGGGGGAGCATTTTCGACCGTGAAGGCAAGGAGCCATTTCCCCGCATCCTGAGGGATGAGGAAACGGGATCGACCTACATCCGCGGAAGCCTTCCCGCTACTTTGAAGGTGGATCTAAATCCGCCGATGACCGTTTACGCGCGGTTCGGGGATGCGTTTTCGATCGTGATGGGGCTGATCGCGTTATCGGCCGCCGTGATTTGCAGATTCCGGAGTCGAAAGAGGGACGATTCACCCGGGAAGAGGTAGGAGAGTGGCCACTCCGGGAAATCTATTCCCGCATCATCACGGAGTGGACAGAGTCAAGAGATCGGGTTAACCCTTTCCGGTCGTATACAGACTGTCGATTGGTCGACAAACATCCACTTCTCTTATGAAAAACCTCTCAATTCTTTTTGTCGCAGGTCTGCTTTTGACCTCTTCCGCATCCCTTCGTGCCGAGGAGGCGGGCAGTCTCAAGGTCAGCGAGTTTACCTTCTCGTTTGCCAAGCCGTGGGTCCAGCAGCAGGTCACCAGTTCCATGCGCGCCGGCCAGTTCCTCTACGATCACGAGGACGAAGCCCTCGCCGATGTGGAACTCGTCCTCTTCTTCTTTGGCGCGGGTGGCGGTGGTGGCACTCAGGCGAACATTGATCGCTGGATCGGTCAGTTCGAGGGCACTCCCGAGACGAAGACGGAAGAGAAGGAAATGGGCGACAAGAAAGTCACCCTACTCACCGCCAAAGGCACCTACCTCGAAACAATGGCGGGCGCCGGTCCATTCTCGGGTGCTCCCAAAACTCCGAAGGCCGACTACACCATGCTCGCCGCGATTCTCCCGAGTGAGCAGGGTGACGTGTTCCTGAAACTCACCGGCCCGACCAAGTCGATCGAAGCGATGGGTGACGCCTTTCTGAAGTTTACGTCGAGTCCGTTCGCCCAGTAATCGTGTTCTTAGCGAATCGCTGAAGTGAAAGAGACGGGATCAATCTCCCGTCTCTTTTTGTTTCAGGAGACGGATCATTTCCCGCATCGCCGGAGTGACGGCCTTCGTCCGGCGGCGTACAATGCCGAGTGGACGCCAGACGAATTTTCCGTTGATCGTGATCTGGGCAAGGGTGCCGGATTTGACCTCGGATTTCACGCTTTCGCTGGGGACGATGGAAATCGCATTTTCAATCAGGACGCCGCGTTTCACCGTCTCGATATTGTCGAACTCGACGACCTCTTTGATCTGAATACCCGCCTGAGTGAACATATCGTCGATCGCTTTTCGTGTCGGCAGATCGGGTTCGAAGGAAATAAAACGCTGGCCGTCGATGGCCTTGAGGTCGAGAGCGGTTCGTTTCGCGAGGGGATGATTCGGCGGGCAGATCACGACGAGTTTATCTTTCCAGGCCGGTTCGATCTCGACCCCCTTCCGCTCCTGGGGGTAGGCGACCAGTCCAAGGTCGGCGAGATTCTCCGAGACATCGGCATAGACCTGATTTGATCGGCGATAGTGAACCTGCAGATCGACTTCAGGGAAGAGCTGACGATAGGTCTCAAGAAAGGGAGGCAGTTCGTGGAAGCCAATACTGTAGACCGTGGCGATGGTGAGCGGACCCGCCACGACATTGCGCATCGTGCCGAGATCCTCTTCGATGCTGTGATACGCCTTGAGGATGCGCTGTGCCGCCTTGAGGAAGGCCTCGCCTTCGGGGGTGACCGAGAAATTGCGCCTGCCCCTTTCGACGAGAGTGACTTTAAAACGCTCTTCCAGAGCCCGGATCTGCTGGCTCACCGCGCTCTGGGTGATCCCGTTGCGCGCCGCCGCCTCGGAGAAACTGGTGGTTTCAACGAGGTCGCAGAAGACCTGAAAGGTTTCAATGTGCATGCGGCTGGATCTTAAGGGATACGCAAGGGGATCCCTCTTGGCAAGAGCTTGTAGCCGTATCGCTGCCCTGCACCAGTCAGGAACACGCGAAGCAAAACGAACTTAATCGAGATCAGAAAACGCTGCCTCGACGAGGAGGGCCGCGAGGGTCTGCGTTGCCTCATCAAGAGCTGAATTGGCGGCTTTGAGCGCGGGAGCGTTATGTTCTGTCCCCTCGAGAATCTGTCTCACATTCATGGAGGCTCTATCAATGGCAGCGCGGTCTTCGTCGGGGAGCAGAGAGCCCACCAGTGTCAGGGCCTCGGCGACGGCGGGAAGAAGCTCAGCGCTCTTGAAGGTGGCCTCGGTCCAGATGCGTTCGTTCATGTCCTCAAAGGCGTAGTCAATCGATTCGCTGACCATGCGTTCGACAGCCTCGTCATCGACATTAATGGCGGCGTTCCGGATTTCGAGGACATGATCCTCCCCGGTAGCGGTGTCGCGCGCGAGGACTTCAAGGATGCCGTTCCGGTCGATCGAGAATTGCACCCCGACCCGGGCGCTGCTCCTGGGCCCCGGTGAAAAGGGAACGGTGACCTCGCCGAGGAGCCAGTTGTCTTTTGCCAGCTCCCGTTCCCCTTGAAGGACGCGAATGGCCATGGATTCCTGATTGTCCACGGCATTGGTAAAAAGTTCGCCCGCCTTTGTCGGGATCGTGGTATTCCGGGGGATGATCACGTTCATCAGTCCGCCGAAGGTTTCGATGCCGAGTGAGAGAGGGGTCACGTCGACGAGAATTATCTGCCTGACACGTCCACAGAGCATGCCCGCCTGAATCGCGGCCCCGAGGGCGACAGTCTCATCCGGATGCTGGCTGACGTCCGGCTCAAGGTCGAGCCAGGTTTTTAGCTTTTCTCTCACGAGAGGAATGCGGGTGCTCCCTCCGACCAGGATGAGTTTCTGCACACGCCCGGCCCCCTTGTTGGCCGCCTCGGCAAACGCACGCTGGCAGATCGGACGGGTCCGCTCAATGACGGGGGCGATGAGTTCCTCGAAGCGGGCTCGAGTCAGCGCCACTTCGTAGCTCTCATTCTCGCGGAAGAAAGGAAAACGAATGATAACACTCTCTTCAGAACTAAGCGCTTCTTTTGCCTCCCGGGCGCGCACCATGACGGTCGCTTCCTCCTCCGGGCTGAGTGGGCCGGGAGAAAGCACCTCAATGAAGTGTTGTGCGATGGCCCGGTCAAGATCGTCGCCGCCAAGTCTCGTGTCACCGGCCGTGGAGATGACTTCGAAAAAGCCGTCTTTCATCTGCAGGATCGACAGATCAAAGGTACCGCCTCCGAGATCGTACACGGCGACAGTGGATTCCTCGTCGAGTTTGTCCAGTCCGTAGGCGAGAGCGGCTGCGGTCGGTTCGTTGATGATGCGTTCGACGGTGAGTCCGGCCAGTTCCGCTGCCCGTTTCGTCGCCTCGCGCTGTGTGTTATTGAAATAGGCCGGAACGGTGATGACTGCCCGTGTTACCGGCATTTCGAGAGCGGCTTCGGCGTTTTCTTTAAGGCGCTGGAGGATGAGTGACGAGATCTTCTCGGGTGAGATTCGGGTCTCTGAATCAAGCTGTACCTCTATTTCTCCAACGGTACCCGGGACCACCGTAAACCCCGCCTCCCTGATCTCATCTTCTGACAGGTCGGCGAAGGTCCGTCCGATGAAACGCTTGATCGAAGTGACGGTGCGCCCGGGGGAGAGTATTCGGGAACGGAGGGCCTCATTTCCGATCAGCGGGGGCTGTCCGGCCGGCCAGGAAACACAGGAGGGAAGGAGTCTGTCTCCGTTCTGATCGGCAAGGACGATGGGGAAACCCGAATCGACCACCCCGACCAGTGAATTGGTCGTTCCCAGGTCGATCCCGATGATGATGCTTTCGTTCTCGTTCATGGTTCGATCAGCAGGCGATGAGGGAGAGCAGCCTTTCCCGGCATTGCTCCTCCCAGCGTGAGAGGAACTTCAGCTGTCCGAGGGATTTCGTAGCCTCGTCAAAGCATCCGTTTTCCACGTCCGCTTCTATGGCATCAAATCGCTCGATGAGCGAGGTCTTGAGCGTTTGGAGCCTCTGCAGCAACTGTTGAATCCTGAGCTGGGCAGCGATGGCTTCGCGAGTAAGAACGGCCCGGGCGAGGGCGGTCGTTGCCTTGCGATGGCGGTTAAGAAGGTCGTCGGTCGTCTTGATGACAGGACCGATTTCGGAAAAGAGATCCATCAGGGCAGGCTCGATGGTGCGATCAACCCTGGCGTCGGGGGCCCGGAGTTCCAGCCAATGGGCGAGTCGGGTGACCGGGTCAAGGAGGGTGGCACGGGCCCGGTTTAAATCCGGTTCGAGCGAACCCGATGGTTCGTTCCGGGTGAGGGTACGCCAGGAGTCCTCGACCGATGCGGCCTCCAGGATGAGCGTTTCAGGCAGTCCGAGAAGCGCGAAGTAACTCGTCATTCACGCGCAAGGTTGCGTGGCGACACGACCAAAGGTCGATTATTTGCTGCCGCCACCTCCACCACCGCCTCCGCCACGTCGCGGTGTCGGGTTGGGCTTGGCCCGCTTTTTGGGCTGACCGGGACGAGCCATGCTGCGGGGAGAACTCCGTTTTCCAGGATTCATCGGGCGGGGGCTGCGGCTGTCGACCCGGTAGACGATACGGGCCTTCTCGGTGTCGTAGGGAGACATCTCGATCTTCACCCGGTCGCCGGCGACGAGGCGGATGAAACGCTTGCGCATTTTCCCGGAGATGTGAGCGAGGACGAGGTGACCGTTGTCCAGTTCAACGCGGAACATGGTACCCGGAAGGACGGTATGAATGGATCCTTCAAGTTCTACGGTGTCGTCGTCTCGCTGCTGCATAATGGGGGGTCGAAGCCGGACAATCGCTCAATTCTCAGATTTTAGAAGTAATTTCTTGTGGTTATTGCGAAGATTCCGGGGCGCGAAGTCGGCTCATTCGGCGCGGTTTCCGCTCAGCGATTCAGTTCGCCGAGGTCAAACGAAAGTGCTCCGGTTGCGAAATCATAGATCGCGAACCAGCCGGGGATGCTCAGTTCACCCTCCCGTCCGGAAATGGAAATGAGAAGCTTTTTCCCGTCCGCCGACCAGCCATGAGCGTGAACATAACGGTGTCCCAGAATGCTTCCATCCGGTGCCCCCGCCTTTTTGACCGCCCATGCCTCCACGATGTCGGCGAGTTTGAGGTTTTCATCTTCGACATATTCGGTCGGAGATGCGCCCGCGCGAAAGACACGGAGGTCGATTCCGAGACTTCCGCCCCCATCTTCAAGGACGATCAGCTTGTCATCAGGACTGATATGCATGCGCATATTTCCCCAGCCCGGGGTGCTCGTCATCTTTTTGGCCCCGGCTGGATTCGCCTCGGGAATGATCCAGATCTCTTTCTCATCATTGGCGTTGGGGCGAACTTCAAATTTCCATCCGCCCAGGTTGGACCAACCTTCTTCGGGCTGTTGAGCCGAGGCCGTGAAAACCATTCCGATCGCGAGAAGTCCAGTCAGTGAGATCAATCCGAGTTTCATGGCAAGAGCGATATCACAGGCCGCGAAAGCGGGCGAGAGATTTGCGCGTCACCTCATCAAATTTCTCACTTCGCTATGGCATGGAGTGCCTTCTCTGAACGGAGGAGAAGATGTCCGGCACTCACTGCGGGAGTTCCCTGAAAGCGAGTCCGATCACCCTCGATCCGGTTGATTCGCACCAGGTCAAATTCCGGCTTTGCCGAAATGATGAAGGTGCCCGCATGGCGACTGACCGCGACGAGGTGGTCGCCCACAAGGATGGGGGAAGCGTAGAAGGCCATGCCGCGACCGTCTTCGCTGGCGATATCGAGACGCTCGCGATAGACGACCTCCCCGTTCTCCGGCCGGGCGCAGGTGGCGATTCCATCCTCGGTGACCCAGTAGAGGAGCCCCTTGTGCTCGACCGGAACGGGCATGTAGCTCTTGGCCTGAGTGCTCTCCCAGAGAAGCGCCTCCGCGGTGCGATCACCTTCGCCGCCCCCTCGAAATACCGCACCCAGGGTCCTCGGAAATCCGCTGAACACTCCGACGCGATTTTCGCTGAGAAGGAGGGGACTTCCGGAAAGATTGCCTCCGACGGGGCTGGGTGAGAACCATCTTACAGTTCCGTCGAGCGGATTCAGCCCGCGGATTTCATCACGAAATGCCACGATGAGATCGGTGCGCTCCGGAGACACCGGGTGCAGGATCGGTGTATTGTAGGTTTGTTCCAGCATGGGGTGCTCCATCCGCCAGAGCTCTTTTCCGGTGAGTTTGTCGAAGGCGATGAGGGCGCGCGCCTCGTCCCCGGCGTTGATGATGACGGCCTTGTCCGAGAGGACGACGCTGGCGGCGGAACCCCATGTCATTTTGGAGGAAAGTTTCCCGGTCGGCGCAGACCAAATCCGGCGGCCTTCGAAGTCATAGGCAAAGACTCCGTTCTTTCCGTAGAAGCAGTAGACCCGCTCTCCGTCTATGGCCGGGGTACTGCTCGCATAGCCGTGCTCGGGGAGAAATTCTTCAAAGGAATCCTCCGCCACGACAGCCGGTTCGCTGGCAGTCCAGAGAGTCCTGCCTGTCTTGAGGTCGACGCAGAGAAGGTGGCGGACGAGATCGAGCGGTTTTGCCTCCTCTGATTTCCCGTCGCCGTAGCCCGAGTAGGCGGTGACAAAGATACGGTCGCCCCAGGTGACGGGAGAAGAGGAACCGGGTCCCGGAAGTTCGAGCGACCATTTCAGATTCTTCTCTGCGCTCCATTCGAGCGGCACATCCGGGTCCACGGCGACTCCGCCGCCGTTGGGCCCGCGAAACCGTGGCCACGCGGAAACGACGGTATTTTTAGAACTCTCAGCCACATGGGCAGCTACTTCTTCGTCTGAGCGTTCCGCGAGGTTTTCGAGCGGGATATTGGAGAGTGGGAACCGTTCCCAACCGCGGTAGTCAAAGTGCCACCATTCACTCTGGATCGTCGAGAAACCCTGGGAGCGCATCGCGCTCTGCAGCAGCTTCCGGTTTTCCGCCACTTCCGGGGAGATCTTGAAGTAGCCGGTGTGGGCGCGCGGTGAAAACTCATCGTAGGGAGTCGGCATTTCCAGTTCCTCACCGGTGGCGAGTTTAATCAGGGTGACGTCGACGGCAGCACCCCGGTTGTGTTTAGATCCGCGCCGGGGATGTCCCACATATCCGGGAAGCGGGGAAACCTCCCACATTTTGTATTGAACCGAATGCGGCCGGTATCCGTCCCAGACTTTCAGGCCGAGCCCTTTCTCCGCGAGGCTTTGATGCGCCTTGACGAGAGCTTCGGCGACCTCGCGGCGAAGAAAGCAGCGCTCAACCGGGTAGAGTTTTGTTTTACAGAAATTGTTCTCCGTTGCGTAAGGCAGGTCGATGACGAGGGTGGCATCGAGACGGATCAACTCAACGAAGTCTTCGCTGCGGGACTTGTCGACGCTGGCGAGAAGCAGCATCGTGACAACGAGGGAGAGAGGAAAACCGCTTACTCCACTTGGTTGCCGACGGAGCGTGATCATGATCAGACTATCTTCCGATAAAGCGTTTCCACCTTCTCCCGCGCCCACGGAGTCCGTCTCAGGAATTTGAGGCTTGAGGAAAGGCTCGGATCGTGAGTAAAGCAGCGAACGGGTATCCGGCATCCCATCTCCTCCCAGCCGAGTTCACTGACAAGCCGCTGCAGCATCATTTCGAGAGTGACGCCGTGGAGTGGATCGGGAGAGGTCATGACGAATCACCTACCAGCCTAACACATGCGCAAACACAAGCGGCGCGACGATGGAGGCGTCGGACTCGATGATGTATTTGGGGGTATCAATCCCGAGTTTTCCCCAGGTGATTTTTTCATTGGGAACCGCTCCGGAATACGAGCCATAGCTCGTCGTTGAGTCGCTAATCTGGCAGAAGTAGGCCCAGAGCGGCACACCCTCGGCCCCGAAGTCCTGGTGCAGCATGGGCACGACGCAGATGGGGAAGTCGCCTGCGATGCCTCCTCCGATCTGGAAGAATCCCAGTGGTGAAGCAGGAGTGGTCTCGCGGTACCAGTTGGCCAGCTCCATCATGTACTCGATTCCTGTCTTCACGACATGGGGATTTTTTATATTTCCCTTGAGGCAATGCGAGGCAAAGATGTTTGCCGAGGTGCTGTCCTCCCATCCCGGGACAAACATGGGCAGATTTTTTTCGCAGGCCGCGACGAGCCAGCTGTCGGCGGGGTCGATCTGGTATTCGTGGGCGAGTTTTCCGCTGCGGATGATGCGGTAGAGAAACTCATGGGGGAAATGCCGTCGGCCTTCCGCCTCGGCGGCCTGCCACTCATCGAGAATGACGTGTTCGAGACGGCGGAAGGCTTCCTCTTCGGGAATGCAGGTGTCGGTGACGCGGTTGAGATGCTCTTCGAGGAGCGCCTGCTCCTGCTCCGGAGTGAGGTCCCGCCAGTTCGGGATGCGTCGATAGTGATCGTGGGCGACGAGATTGTAGAGATCCTCCTCGAGGTTCGCTCCGGTGCAGCAGATCGCGTGGATTTTGCCGCGACGAATCATTTCCGCGAGAGAGAGACCGAGCTCGGCGGTGCTCATGGCCCCGGCCATGGTGAAGAACATCCGCCCTCCCGATTCGAGCAGGCCCTGCCACCCTTTCGCCGCATCAACCAGGGTTGCGGCGTTGAAGTGGCGGTAGTGCCGCTCAATGAAGCGGGTGACGTCTCCAGACATGGTGTTCAGCTTTCGAAATAGGTGTAGCCGGCCATGCCGTTCCGGTAGGCTTCCAGAGCCTTGCGGCGCTGGACAGCGGTGATTCTTCCCTCGCTGATCGCCGTTTCGGCGAGCTCGCGGAACTGTTCGACGAGCTTCTTCGGTTCGTGCTCCACGTACTCAAGCACATCGGAGACCGAGTCGCCCTCGACTTCGCGCGAAAAGCGAACCCGTCCGCTTTCAACATCAACGCTGACGGCGTGGGTGTCGCCGAAGAGGTTGTGAAGATCGCTCAGCGTTTCCTGATAGGCTCCGACGAGGAAAATACCGAGGAAATAGCTTTGGTTCTCCTTTGTCTCGTGAATAGGCAGGGCCTCGGTGACTTCGGATCCGGAGACATATTTTTTGATCATGCCGTCGCAGTCACAGGTCACGTCGTGGATCACTCCCTGACGGGTGGGACGTTCGGTGAGGCGGTGCAGCGGCATCACGGGGAAGGCACAATCGATCGCCCACGAATCAGCGAGCGACTGGAAAATGCTGAAGTTCCCGTAATACTGATCGGCGAGGAGGCCCGAGAGATCGCGCAATTCCTCCGGCACATAGCGCAACTTCTGAGTCTCGGTGGCGATATCGGTCATGGCGCGCCAGTAACACTGTTCACACATTGCCCGCTCCCGCAGGCTGATGTCACCGGTGAGGAAGTTTTCGTGCAACTCCTCGCGGTGGCGGTTGGCCTTGCCGAAGGACTCGAGCAGGTTGTCGGCGTTGATGTTGCGCGCCACTTCGGCGAGGGCAACGAGGGTTTCGTTGTCATCCTCGTTGACGGCGAGCTCATCGCGGTTTTCAAAGCGGTTCACATCGAGAATCTCGAGCGCCAGCATTGAATAGTGCGCGACCATGGCCCGGCCGGACTCGGTGACAAGAGTGGGATGAGCGACACCACTTTCATCAAGAACCCATTTCACCGCGTCGACGAGACTGTGGCAGTACTCTTCAATCGAGTAGTTTGCGCTCGAGGAACGGGTTGAGCGTGATCCATCATAGTCCACCGCGAGACCGCCCCCCAGATTTAGAAGGCCCATGGGTGCCCCTTCCTTGACCAGTCCGGCGTAAATGCGGGCGGTTTCCTCAATGGCCCGGCGAATGATCGTCAGGTCGGGAATCTGAGACCCCTGGTGGCAGTGCAGCATCTGGAGCCAGCCGAGGCGTCCGCGTTCGCGAAGCCTTTCGACCGTTTCGACAAGCTGGGCGAGGTTCAGACCGAAGGGACTCTTTTCTCCGCCCGACTTGGCCCATTTTCCCGCACCTTCCGCGGAAAGTTTCACCCTCACCCCGATGACAGGTTCAACCCCGAGGGCGGCGGAGCGTTCCTCAATGATGCCTAGTTCGTGCGGCATTTCGAGGACCATGACCACACGCAGGCCGAGGAGTTGGCCGTAGAGGGCCAGATCGATGAACTCCTCATCCTTGTAGCCGTTGCAGACGAGGAGCGCATCCGAGTCCTTCAAATAGGCGAGGGCGGCAATCAGTTCGGGCTTGCTGCCCACCTCAAAGCCGTAGTGAAAACGGCGACCGTAGGCGGCGACCTCTTCGGCGACCTGCTGTTGCTGATTCACTTTGATTGGAAAGACGCCCCGGTACATGCCGCCGTACTCGAGGTCACTGATCGCCTTGGCAAAGCCATGGTAGAGTTCCTCGATGCGCCGCTCCAGAATGCGGGGGAAACGCAGCAGCAGCGGTGGACGGATGCCCCGTGCATCGAGTTCTTCGAGGAGCTTGGGCAGGCTGACCGAGTGAGGCGATCCGGTCGCCCGGTCGGTCAGGTCGACGGAGACTTCGCCGCGACGGGAGATCGAATAGTAGCCGGCACCCCAATGGTTGATCCCGTAAGTCTCGGCGGCATCCTCAATGGTCCAGGGCTTTTCCGAAGCCTCACGTTCCACCTTTTTTGACGAGCCCGAAGGCTTGCGGGTGCGGGCGGCGGCTGGTCGGGCGGCATCAGGGGTGCGGCGTTGGCTCATTTTCGGGACAGAATCAAGGGACTAAGGTCGGGGTTGGAGGAGAGGATTACAGGGAGATCCGTGAAACCTTTCAACCTCATAGCATTCCCGCAAGTTTCCAATGGGAAAAATTCCGGCAGAAAAGAGACGGAAATCGGAGGATTGGCGGTCCTTCTTCAGTTCTGCGGAACGGTTTTCCTTGATGAGCGGGAAAAGCGTCGTATTTTCACCACCTCATTCTCGTGGCCTTCGGGCCCCGCAGTTCTGATTGGCGCGAATAGCTCAGCGGTAGAGCATCTCGTTTACACCGAGGCGGTCGGGGGTTCAAATCCCTCTTCGCGCACCAATCCGACCACCGGTTCTGTAAAAGAGTCGACACCCCCCGGCCGCAGGGAGGGCCTGCCCAGGGAGCATTGCTCCCGCAAAAAAAGCGCAGCCTGAATCGCAGGTCGAGCGAACGAAGTGAGCCGACAATTCAAATCCCTCTTCGCGCACCAATCCGACCACCGGTTCTGTAAAAGAGTCGACACCCCCCGGCCGCAGGGAGGGCCTGCCCAGGGAGCATTGCTCCCGCAAAAAAAGCGCAGCCTGAATCGCAGGTCGAGCGAACGAAGTGAGCCGACAATTCAAATCCCTCTTCGCGCACCAATCTGATCGTAAAGATCGCTTTTCAAAGCGCCGGGAATCTTTCAAGATCCTGACATGAGAACGATTCTGTCCGGGTGTGTTGCCTTTTTCCTTTTCGCCGCGACGTCTCGCGCCCAGGTCGAAATCATTGCGGGGGCATCGGGGACGACATCGATCAGTGAGCCGTTCAGTGTGGATTTTGATTCGCAGGGCATTGCCTACGGGGTCGAGTTTACGAAATCGAACCGCATTTTCCGCATCGTCGGGGGGCAGGTCAAGTTTGTCGCGGGAGTGGAGCACAATGTCGAAAAGAACAAGCCGGCTCCCGATGCGGATGTCAGAGACGGAACAAATCCGCTCGAGGCGATCTTCAACGGCATGCACGACATTCAGATCACGAAGGACGACACCGCCATCATCGGTGATTCGTTTAACCACCGGGTCCGGCTTTACGACCTGAAGTCGGGCAAGGTGAGCACGATCGCGGGGACCGGTGAAAAAGGTTTCGGAGGAGACGGCGGTCCGGCCACGGCGGGGAAATTCAACATCACGATGACAGCCTCGCTCTCACCCGACGGAGAGCGCGTTTACATCGCCGACATCGGGAATCACCGCACTCGCTTGCTCGATCTCGCGAGCGGCCAACTCTCGACCGTCGCGGGCAGCGGGGAAAAAGGACTCCCGAACGATGGTTCGCCCGCGCTCGAGGCGGCAATGGGGGACACTCGGGCGGTTTGTCAGGCAGTTGACGGCACGCTCTACGTCCTGCTCCGCGGAGGAAATGCGCTCGTTGAGGTCTCGGGTGGCAAGGTCCGCACGGTCGTGAATCGCGCCGGCAAAAAGGGCTACAGCGGAGACGGCGGGCCTGCTGTCGAGGCGACGATGAACGGGCCGAAGTATGTCGCGATGGACCCGCAGGGACGAGTCCTCATCGCCGATGCCGAGAACCACTGTATCCGGCGCTATGATCCGGCTGCGGAGAAAATCGAGCTCATCGCGGGGCAGCCTCCGGCGGCGTCCGATGGAGTGGGCGAGACGCTGATGACGACGGGCTTGCGTCGTCCCCACGGGGTCAGGATCGGTCCGGACGGGATGATCTATATCTGCGACACCTACAACAACCGGATTCTCCGGGCACCTTACGCAAAGTGATCGAACGCGATGTTTGAGATTTTCCTCATTGTGATCGTCCTCGTGCATCTCCATCTCGAATGGCGCATCTGGATCCGGCGGGAGGACGATGTCTTTGCGAAATATCGTGACGGGAAGATGGCGCCCCTCACCGCGGCGAAATGGGCTTATCTGTGCAAGGCGGTCTGGCTGATCGGATTGATCCTGCTTCAGTATTTCGGAGTGGAGTTCCGCGAGGCAGTCATTTTTTCCTTCACCGCCTACGCCGTGCTCATTCAGATCCTGCTGCCCTTCAAGGTTTACAACCTTCTCAATTTGGTCCTAGCTCTCGCATGTCTCGTCGAATGGTGGATCAGGAGTCGATAGTTGCTCGCGGAGGTGCCATCGCGAACGGCTGAAGCCGTCACTCCAACGATGAATGCTCTGGAGATTAGTGATGTCGCGGACTATCTCGAGTCAGAGATCTGGCAGGGCCGCTTTGACGGGGCGGCGCTGGCGGCTGGGAAACGTCTCGTCGCGTCACGTCAGGTCGCGAATGTCGTGGCCGAATTGCTTGAGACCGGCGACGCGGAGTTCCGCGGAGTCGTCACGGAAAAAGACGGGAAAACCCATTCACCCTCCGTCGTGCTCTGGCGCGAAGGCGGAGGCCTGGCGCTTGAGGGGGATTGCGGTTGCGATGTCGGAACAAATTGCGGTCACAGTGCCGCCCTCCTTTTCTACCTCGGAAAAGGGAACGGAGCGCGCCTCGGTCGGGCCTTCGGTGAGGCGCCGCTCGCGGAAAAAATGACCGGCGGGCAGACGCTATCGCTTGATGAGCCTGTCGCCTCAAATCCTGACAAACCAACAGAATCCCTCGCCCCGACCTTTCTCCTGCGTGTCCGGCATCGTCTCGAGGGCGAGCGCAGTGCCTGGCTGCCCGAGGTCTTTGCCGAGGCCTATGCGGTCTACGGGGGGAGGCGGGTCCCGCTGTCGCCGGCCGGTCATCTTCCGCCTATCGTTCTGCCCGAGGGGAAAATCACGCGGGCCCGCGCCGATGAGACCGCAGCGCTGAACACGCTCTACGCCCTCGACCTGCAGCCAGGCGCGGAGGAGCCGCCGCAGTCTCTCCGCAAGCTTGATCGGCCGGAGACCGAAGGAACTCTCTGGGCACCCGATACGAAGAAGTGGCCGCACCCCGAGTTCTACTGGCAGCGCTTTCGCCACGAGGGCGTTCCCGCTCTCGAGCGTCGCGGATGGGAGGTTCGCTTTGCTGCCGATGTCGGGTTTAAACCGCTCGTCTTTCGCACCGACACCTGGCAGGCCGAGATCGTGGAGGAGGGAAAAGGCTGGTTCCATCTCTCGGCGGGATTCGAGATCGAGGGGGAGAATTTCGAACTTCAGCCCATCCTCGCCGCGCTCGTGAAAAATCGCTTTCTCGAAGTCACCGAGGGCATGCCGTCCGGACAGGAGTTCATGATCTTCCTCCCCGACGGTCGAGGACTCGCCCTGCCGGTGGGCCGATTTCGCCGCATCCTCACGACCCTGGGGGAACTGCTCGAGTTCAAATTCGGAAACGGTCCCGTCAAGCTCGGCAAACTCGATGCCGCTCTCGTCGCGGCCGAGCTCGAGGGCGACGCGGTCGCCATAACCGTCCCTGACGAAGTGGTCGAGCTAAGCATCCGCATTCACGACTTCGAACGGATCGAGCGCGTCCCCGTGCCGCCCGGGTTGCGGGCCGAGTTGCGCGAGTATCAGCTCGACGGTTATTACTGGATGCAGTTTCTCGTAAGTCACGGGCTCAACGGCATCCTCGCCGATGACATGGGTCTGGGCAAAACGCTCCAGACTTTGACCCATCTTCTCGCCGAGATAGACTCGGGTCGCAGCGACGGACTGCCTTCGCTCGTGATCGCCCCGACGAGCGTGGTCATGAACTGGCAGCGCGAGGCCGCCAAGTTCGCGCCGGATCTCAAGGTGCTCGTGTTGCAGGGGGCTGATCGCAAGGCGAACTTCCGGAAGATCCCGAGGGCGGATCTCGTCCTCACTTCCTACGCGCTGCTGCATCGTGATCTCGAGCAACTGGTCGAGCACGAGTTCCATCTCCTCGCTCTCGACGAGGCCCAGCACATCAAGAATCCGGGAGCGCAGGTGACGCAGGCGGTCGCGACACTGCGGGCGAGGCATCGACTCTGTCTCTCGGGCACGCCGGTGGAAAATCATCTCGGCGAACTCTGGAGTCTTATGCATTTCCTCATGCCGGGGCTGCTCGGTTCGCTCGATACCTTTCGCTCAGTCTATCAAACACCCATTGAGAAAAACGGGAGCGAGGCAAAACGCGCCGCCCTGGCCCGGCGAGTCGGACCGCTCATTCTCCGTCGCACCAAACACGACGTCGCCAAGGAATTGCCGCCCAAGACCGAGATTCTCCACGAGATCGAGATGAGCGAGGCGCAGAAGGATCTCTACGAGACGGTTCGCTCGACGATGGACAAGCAGGTCCGCCAGGCCCTCGCGATCCGCGGGCAGCAGGCGCAGATCGTCTTTCTCGATGCGCTGCTGAAGTTGCGCCAGATCTGCTGCCATCCGCGCTTGTTGAAAGAGCAGGAAAGCGCGGCCGCCTCGGCCAAGTTTGAGTATCTCGTCGACCTGCTCGAGGTCTTCCGCGAAGAAGGGCACCGCGTCCTCCTGTTTTCCCAGTTCACCTCCATGCTCGATCTCATCGAGGCGCATTTGGTGAAAGAGAAGGTCGTGTATTTGAAACTGACCGGAGAAACCAAAGACCGGCAGAGTCTCGTCGAGCGATTTCAGGGCGGGGAAGGGGAGGTCTTTCTGATCTCACTCAAGGCCGGCGGCACCGGGCTGACCCTGACCGGCGCCGATACCGTCATTCATTACGATCCCTGGTGGAATCCCGCCGCCGAAAATCAGGCGACCGACCGCGCCTACCGCATCGGGCAGGACAAGCCGGTCTTCGTCCACAAGCTGATCTGCCGGAACACCGTCGAAGAGCGCATCCAGCAAATGCAGGGCAAAAAGGACGATCTTGCGACCGATCTGCTTTCGGGAGCGACGACGAGTCTCAACCTCACGCCCGAGACGCTTGCGGGGCTGCTCGGAGATTTTTAGGCGATGGGCTTGGGCTCTGATCGAAGAACTCACGTTCTTCGCTACGGCTTTCGGGACAGAGTGTAGCGAAGGTCGTGAGACCTTCGATTGGGCGCTCTTCAATCGTCGACTTCGGCATCATTGATCAAGCGGTCATAGATTCTCCAGAATAAGGGATAAAACTCGTCCTGCCGCGGATCGAGCGCGGGATACCCCGCGACGATTGAGCCAAGATATGGCCATTCGGAGGTAGACTCGACGAGAGCAGCTCTTGTGGGATTCTCAAGAATATACCCGACGACACTTTCGAACGCGCCTCTTTCTCTCTCAGCTCCGGTGAGGACATGATCAAAGGCCTGTTCCTGAAGGTTTGCAGGAGGTGAAGCGATTTTCAGAGTTTGATTCCAATGCGTTCTGAAAAACTTGACCGCCCGTTTCTGATCACTGCTTTCGTCGAGACCGCCCAAGAGGAAATGCGCGTGATCCGGCATCAGGCAGAATACGGGACAGATCAAGTTTTCTCGAGCCATCGTATGGCAGAGCAATTCGCGGACCCGTGAAAAGTGAAGGTCATTCAGCCATCCGGTTTGGCGATGGTTGATCGTCATGATCCAATGAACCCATTGCCTTCCCTCATAATAAGAGCGGTCAAGCCTTCTCAATCTTCCGGAATGCTTGTCTGGGTCGTAGGGCATAGGGTGCAACCGGAGTTCCGGATAGCCTGAGGTATTGGTAAAGTGTTCTGATCGGACTGATCGAACAATCGAAAAACTCACGTTTTCCGCTACGCCTTAAGCGTGCCAATTCAGTGTAGCGAAGGTCGTGAGACCTTCGGAACGATGCTCCTGCACGAAAAACTCACCTTTTCCGCTACTCTCACTTCACGTCGAATCTGACCGGTTGACCCCGTCGCCGCCCTCGTCCATTTTTCCGCTCCTTCTCCCCTGTATGTCCGATCCCGTCCTCCAGGTATCCAACCTCGTCAAAAAGTTCGGCGAACTGACTCCGGTGGACGGAATCTCGTTCGAGATCCGGAAGGGCGAGATCCTCGGTCTGCTCGGTGCGAACGGCGCCGGCAAGACCACCGCGATCAACATGATTCTCGGGATCGTGACGCCCACCGCCGGGGAGATCCGTGTATTCGGCAAGGATCTCACCAAAGAGCGCATTGCGATCCTGCGGCGGATGAATTTCTGCAGCACCTACACCCAGTTGCCCGGGAATCTCCGTGTCTGGCAGAACCTCCTTGTTTTCGGAAAAATCTACCGGGTTCCGAAATTGAAATCCCGCATCGACGAAGTCCTCGAGATGCTCGAAATCAGCCACCTCAAGGATCGTGTCTCGGGCAACCTCTCCGCCGGGGAATCAACGCGTCTTAATCTTTGCAAAGCGCTGCTCAACAAACCCGAGCTGCTTCTCCTCGATGAACCGACCGCCAGCCTCGACCCCGACATTGCCGACAAGGTCCGCAAGGTAACACGTCGCATTCGCGACGAGGAGGGAGCGAGCATCCTCTATACTTCGCACAATATGCGGGACGTCGAAGAGGTCTGTGACCGCATCATTTTCATGCATCAGGGAAAAATCCTCTTCACCGGCACCGCGGCCGAGACTCTCGAACATTTCCAGGAGGAATCGCTCGAGTCGCTCTTCATCCGCGTCGCCCGCGGCGGCGAAATTGAGGCTAAGGAAGCGATTAGCGAATAACCTACGAGACCAGTTGCCGACCACTAACAGCTAACAGCTACCAAGCTCCCTAAATGACCTTTTCCACGATTCAGGCGCTTGTTTTGCGCAATCTTTTCCTCTACACGCGGACTCCGGTGCGTCTTGTGGAGCTCCTCTTCTGGCCTCTGGTGGATTTGTTAGTGTGGGGGTACCTGACCGTTTTCCTGCAGAAGCACACGGGTGATTCTTTTCCCTATCAGATTACCTTTTTGATCGGCTCGGTCATTCTCTGGGACATTATCTTCCGTGCGCAGCAGGGGGTGGCGCTGTATTTTCTGGAAGATGTCTGGTCGCGGAATCTCCTCAACGTCTTCTCCGCTCCCGTGACCAACGCGGATTACCTGCTCTCGACCTATGCCATCGGACTGATCCGCGCGGCGATCACGTCGCTGATGCTCGCGATCCTCTCCATCGTTCTCTATTCCTTCAACGTTTTTGAACTGAGTTGGTCGCTCATCCCCTTTGTTTTTAATCTGCTCCTCTTCGGCTGGTCCCTCGGGATGATCTCGACGGCACTCATTGTGCGATGGGGGCCTGCCGCGGAAACACTTGCCTGGGCGGTGCCGTTTTTTATCCAGCCCTTCGCTGCGGTTTATTATCCGGTCGCCTCGCTGCCACCGGCGATTCAGTGGATCGCTCAGGCCATTCCCTGCTCCTACATTTTTGAAGGAATGCGGGAGGGTTTAAAGACCGGAACGGTGTCGTGGTCCGATCTCGGCATGGCCACCGGCTTGAATGCCGTCTATCTCTTTCTCGCCGGTCTGCTTTTTGTGCATGTCATGAAAACGGCGCGGGAGAAAGGATTGCTGACGAAGTTTGTGTCGCAGTGAGGCCGGTATCCGGGAAGTCTTTTGTTCGTCATTTGGGCGAAGAATCGCTATCCATGATCGCCTACCGCTATCTCGAGCGGGGCATCACCGGACTGCGGTTTTCCCGATCTGGCCGGGAAGGGGATCACGGCGCATCGGGAGCATTTCGCGCGATTGAAGGCGCTGCCCGTTCTGGATGGAGAGTTGGGCAAACTCGTCAGATCGGAGATCGATCCCTTTTCGCCCGACTACTGGACACGGCGCGAGTCGGTCCAGTGGGAAGCCTGGCTCACTCACCGGATCAAGTATCTCTGCGGATTTGTCGTTGTCTCGCGACTCGTCGAAGATGACAAAAAACGCGAAGCGGCCCGCGATGCCCTGCGGTATCTAATGGCTTGATTTGCCAAACCCCGCACCACGACCTGATGAAACACACCCTTCTTTCCCTCTCCTCTATTCTTTGCCTCACTTTCGCGAGTGCCGATGAACCGGCTCCGCCACAGACCGTGATCTGCGTGCCCGACGCGCTCATCGCGGCCGAGGTATTCGACCGTCCGGAGTCCTTCGCTGCGAAAGGAACCGCCACCGGATGGCGCGGCGGAATCGGGGAGTGGAAGATCGTTGAGGGTGCTGCCTACGCCATCGAGGAAGGACCGAGCGAAAAACGGCCGAACGGACACGAGGCTGTGTGTGAACATGTCACTGATCTCGGCGATCTCGTCCTGACGGGCGAGTTCAAGCTGGGCGCTTCTCCCCAGGTCGGCTTCGTTTGTCGCGACACCCACAATCCGAACCATCATCTCGGTCGGGTCGTGATCACCCCGGACGCGATCTGGATCCAGAAAATGAGCGGCATTGCCAAAGAAACGCGCCGCGAGGAACTCGTGAAAATCGAAGTAAAGTCCGATCCCGCCACCTGGCATCGCATCACCTTGGAAGTCAGCGGCGATCACTGGCGCGCGTCTATCGGTGAACACGTCATCGAGGCGCGCCATGAACGATTCAAGGATCGCAAGGGGCGCGTCGGTATGGTGGCGCGGGGTGAGGGTGCGCAGTTCCGCAATCTTGCGCTCTGGAGCGCGGGACCGAAGTGATCACTGCTCCTTGTGACTCTCGTCAATCCAGCATCTTCGGCAGCCCGTCGAAAAACTCGACCATCCCCGTCTCGAGTGAATACTCCGCCCCAACCACGGTGAGTCCGTCTTTGTCGATGAGCCGCTCCAGGATCTCCGAACCATGGCGCAGATGATCGACCGAGGCGCGGATGTTTGACCGCACTGCAAAACGGATCAGGGCGGAGCGATCCTGAGCCAGGCCGGTTTCCAGCAGGGTTTCGACGGACGGACGGATGCGGTCGACGATGGAGCTGAGATTGCGCGAACGATTCGCCTGGGGGCGCTGAAGTTCGTTGATGGTGGCCTCGATCGCCCCGCAGCCCGAGTGGCCCATGACCACCACGAGGCGGGCGCCGGTGACCTCGGCAGCGTATTCGATACTGCCGATCTGGGAGGGAGCGACGATGTTGCCCGCGACCCGGATCACAAAAAGATCGCCGAGCCCCTGGTCAAAAACCAATTCCGCGGGCACACGGGAATCGGAGCAACCGAGAATGATGGCAAAAGGCTGCTGGCCGGCAATGAGCTGGCTTCGACGAGCGGCTCCGCTGAGGCCACTCTCACTCGGCAGGTCTTCAGCAAAACGCCGGTTTCCCTCGCGGAGGCGCTCCAGGGCAGTTTGGGAAGGGGTCATGCGGGCCTATTAGACCGAAGCGGGCATAAGATCAAGGACCGAGTCGGTTCCGGCAGATGAATCAATCGACGGTGACCAGTGTCCGATGACGTATTCACGGGCATTTCACTCTGAATCAGACACGAATCGTGCTCCGGCCTTCGTTTAGGGTGCCTGAGGCCTGATCGCAGGGGGCGACAAATTAGGAGAGAAATCGTTTCCGGATCTAAATATCGGTGTATCGTTATAAACGAAATAAATGTGTATTATGAGGACTTCTCTGAATCGTTGGGGCCTTTCCTGCCTTTTTCTGGCGACTATCCTTCCACTCCAGGCCGAACCTCGGGGGAAAGGGCAAGGACACGGAAAGGGCGGCGGCGATTTCCAGGGTGTCATCCATTCCCTTTTCGCTGCTCATGAAGAAATCGACCGGGTGGTCGAAATTACCGACTCGGGCTACCGGGCGAAAACAACTTCTCAGGACGAGGCGGTCGCGGCGCTGTTGCAGAAGCACGTCGCGGAGATGGCGGCGCGCCTCGATGGCGGCATGAGCGTGCGCCACTGGGATCCGGCCTTTGCCGAGTTTCGCGAGCACTACGACGACACGACCGTGGTGATCGACAACATCGCGGGAGGTGTCTCGGTCACCGTCACGGGAAAAACTCCCGCCGCGATCAAAGTGGTTCGCAATCACGCAGCGATCGTGAGCGGGTTCGTGGAAAAAGGGAGCAAAGAGATGCATCAGACCCATCCGGCGGTTATCCTGGCTCCGTCGGCGAAGACGGAGTGAAGGGAGATTTTTAGTGCGCTTCTATAATATGAAAACGAGAACCCGGTTTGGTATTTCCCTTTCGTTTCTTTTCACCCTTGTCGTAGTGACGTCTTGTGATCGTGCTGCGGTCGAACCTGTCGCGGGCGACATCGCTCCCTCGCCCGAGGCGGTCGCCGAGGTCACCGCGCGCGGCGAAGCGGCGGCAAAGGTTCTCATGGATCGTCTCGGCGCGCAGTTGAAAGGCGCGATGGAGAGCGGCGGTCCCGTCGCGGCGATCACTGTTTGCCAGCAGGTCGCGATCCCGTTGACCACCTCGGCAGGAGCGGAGTTCGAAGGTGTCACGGTCAAGCGGACGACCCTGAAACCACGCAACCCCGCGAATGCTCCGGATGAACAGGACCGCGCCGTTCTGGAGACAATGGCGGCACAATCTCCCCCTCAGCCGACGATTCGGTGGGAGGACGGCCTTGCCCACTTTTATCGACCGCTCATGATTCAGGAAGTCTGCCTGAAGTGCCACGGAGATCCCGCGACCTTCCCGAAGGAATTGACCGCAGCGCTCGCGGCCGCCTATCCCGCCGATGCCGCGACAGGTTATGCGCTCGGCGAGCTGCGCGGTGCGATCCGGGTCACGATAGCCTCTCCCTGATTTCTCTCTCTCAATCCATTTCAGAAAACGACATGAAAAACACCCCGATTTCCCTCCTCGTGATGCTCTTTTCCTTTTCCGTCCATGCTCAGGAAAAAAGCGTCAATCCCGGCATCAACGACAACTTTCAAAACCCCGAGCCGAAGGCTTTCACTGAACGCTTCGAGACGGAGGGCCGCGAGGTTTACGACAACCGCGAACGCATCGTCGAAAAACTCGCTTTGCAATCCGGCATGGCTGTCGCCGATGTCGGCGCGGGGTCGGGTCTCTTCACCCGTCTGATGGCTCCGAAGGTGGGAGCAGAAGGCAAGGTCTACGCGGTCGACATCGCCAAAACCTTCGTCGATCACACTGTCATGAGCAGTCACGCGCGGGGGCTCAAGCAGGTCGAAGGAGTGGTCTGCACGCCCGACGATTCGAAGCTCGCGCCTACTTCGGTCGATCTCGTCTTCATTTGCGACACCTACCACCACTTCGAATTTCCCCACAAGACGATGCTCTCAATCGCGGCGGCGCTGAAGCCCGGAGGTCGCGTCGCCCTACTCGACTTCGAGCGCATCGAGGGAGTCAGCTCTGAGTGGACGATGGGACACGTCCGCGCCGGAAAAGAGGTCTTTCAAAAAGAGATCGAAGATGCCGGGTTCGAACTCGTCGAGGAGTTTGATCTCTTCACCGAGAACTACTTCCTCGTCTTCAAGAAGAAGTAGGAAAGGTAGCCCCGACCGGCCCGGTCGGGGTTGCGCGCTCAGAGCCCCTCGACCTTCCAGCCCTCGCGATATTCCTCGTGGATCATCGCGTTGGCCGCGTCCGATCCGACGAATTTCCCGGCCGCCTCGTCCCACTTCAGCGTTTCGCCCTTCAGCCGCATCGCCACGGTGCCGAGGAGGACCGCTTCGGTCATCGGACCCGCGTAGTCGAAATTCGTGAGCGGTTTGCCCGGAATGTCACCGCGGATCGCGTCGGCGAAGTTCTTGTGGTGGTGACCCGCCTCGACCGCCTCGATGACCTCATCGGATTTCTTCCCGTCGCGGTAGATCGTCGGCATGCCGCCGTGGGGGATCACGAGCACGCCGGTCGTCCCGATCACGAGCGTGCCGGTAGCGGGAGCCTTTTCGATCACCTTGCCCTCGCCATTCTTCTCCTCGGGACCAAGCAATGCGATCACTTCGGCGGGCACGCGCTGGACTCCGTCATACCAGGTGAAATTGAAATCACCCTCGGTGAACGTATTGCCTTTCATGCGATGGTGAACGAGCCCATCGAGCGGCCAACTGTCGCCATCGACCGGAGCCGGACCATGCGAGGTCACCTCGAGGGTCGTCGGCTGACCGAGCCCCATGAACCAGGTGTGATAAATGTGGCAGCCCATGTCGCCGAGCGTGCCGGTGCCGTAGCCGATGCGCTTACGCCAGTTGCTCGGATGGAATTCGCGCGGGATATACTTCCGCATCTTGCCGACGCCGATCCACTTGTCCCAATCGAGCGTTGCGGGCGGGGCTTCGTTGCTGTCGGGCAGGGGAGTCATCGCGCCCCACGATTTCGGGCATGAGCTGTGGACCGCCTTCACCTTGCCGACGGCTCCGGCTTGGAGCAGTTTCACTGCGGTTTGATTGCCCGAACTCGAGGCGACCTGGATGCCCATCTGGGTCATGAGACCTTTCTCCGAAGCAAAAGCACGGAGGCGGCGCGACTCATCGAGAGTTCGGGTGAGCGGCTTTTCACAATAGACGTGCAATCCGAGTTGCATCGCCGCCATCGCGATGGGCGCGTGCATGTGGTCGGGCGTGCCGATGACGACGGCGTCGATCTCCTTGTGCCTCTTGTCGAGAAGCTCGCGCCAGTCCTGGAAGACCTCCGTGCCGGGATGGGCCTCATTCAATTTGTCGCAGCGGGCCAGATCCACCTCGGCGACGGCGACGAGCGTGGTGTTCGGCGCTTGCAGCATTTCGGTCAGGTCTCCCCAGGCGCGACCGGCAGCTCCGAAGTTGGCGAAGCGCAGGTTTCCGCTCGGAGCGCCCGAGGCGGTCGTTTTCCAGCCGATCCAAGGGGCGGCGAGGGCGGAGGCGGTTTTGAGGAAGCGACGGCGGGAAGGATTCATGAGTTCAACGTTTCAGGTTTCAAGTTTGAAGTTCTGTCAGTCCGTGAGGTTGTTGGAGAGAGTCGCCTTGGTTTCAGGGGAGAGGTCGAAGGGGCCTTTCGGGTCCTTGGCGCGTCGGTCGATGTCGGTGACAATGTTTCCGTTGATGAGGATCTTCTCGCAGGTGCCCGTCGCGCGGACGGCCGGGCCGTCGAGGCCGGAGAACTGGTTGCCGGAGATGACGACGCTCCTCGTGCTTTCGAGGACGACGCCGTGGCCGATGTCGAGTTGCACGGGATTCTCGTGTTCGAGGAGACGCTTCTCCTTGCCCTCGCCGATGTGGCTGTTGCAGAAGTTGTTCGCCGAGATCGCGATGCGGCCGCTATGCTCCGAGACGCGGACGCCGAAATGATGCACGAGGGTGAAGGTGTTCGCCGAGACGGTGATGCCGTGGGCGTCGCGCAGGTCGATGCCGCCGCCCATGTCGTGGGCGATGACGTTGGCGGAGAGGGTGATGCCGTAGCAGTCGCGGTCGAGAATGATGGCGGTGCCGTTGCACTCTTCGATCATGTTGCCCGAGACGACAGAGCCGTAGGTGTTCTCGATGACGACGCCGTTTCCGAGGTGGTCGTCGATGTTGTTGCCGTTCATGCAGAGGTTGAAGGCGTCGACGCAGACGAGGGCGTCCTGGTTTTCCTCAAAGTGGTTCGCGTTGACGACGATGTCGTGTCCCGCATCGATGAAGAGGCCGGCCTTTTTGTTGTAGGTCAGGATCGAGTCGGAGACGCGCGGATCCTCGTAGCAATCGACCAGGGCGATGCCGTGACCGCCGTGATGATCGACCGAGAGGCCGTGGATGAAGATTTCCTGGATGCCCTCGGCAAAGACGCCGTCACCGCTCTTCTCATTTCCCGAGATGCGGAAATTGCCGACCTGCACGCGCCAGAGTCGCGCCTTGGGATCCGCGTCGAGGGTCTTCGGCCGGATGATGAGCGCGGGTTTGCCTTCTTCATTCAGGTTTTTGATGTGGGTCGAGGCACCCGATCCCTCGAGTCGTGTCTCCGGAGAGGAAAGCACGAGCGGCTCGCGGATCTCGGTTGTGCCCGGCGGCAGTCGCAGGATTCCCCCCGACTCCGGCAAGGCATCGAGAGCGGCCTGGATCGAGGGGAATTCGGCGGCATCGAGCGCGACCGGCGGCGGCAGCGGAGCCGCCTCCTGCGCATTGAGGGAGGCAGCGAGGCCGAGGCCGAGGAGCAAAGAGGGTTTGAGCAGTGACATGACCCTGTCTTCATGCCGGAAAAGGAGGCTCTTTGTCAAAGGTCGCGGGAGGCGCGATGGCGGAGGGGAGGGGGAAATGATTTCGTGGCAATCGAGAAACCTCACCCCACCACCTCCCGCACCACCTTCCCGTGCACATCCGTCAGCCGGAAATCCCGTCCCTGGAACCGATGCGTGAGGCGCTCGTGATCAAAGCCTAGCTGATGCAGAATCGTCGCGTGCAGATCATGCACATGGACGGCGCCGTCGGTCACTTCGTATCCAAAATCATCACTCGCTCCGTGGATCTTCCCGGCTTTGAAACCTCCGCCGGCGACCCACATCGTAAACGCGTCGATGTGGTGATCGCGTCCTCCGGCCCCGCCGTCGCGGATTTCGCCCATGGGGGTGCGTCCGAATTCACCGCCCCAGACGACGATGGTGTCTTCGAGAAGTCCGCGCTGTTTCAGATCGAGGACGAGGGCGGCGGAGGCCTGGTCGATCTCACGGGCGATCTCGGGGAGATGTTTGTCGAGGTTCTCGGTGGGGCCGCCGTGGTGATCCCAGTTCGTGTGGTAGAGCTGGACGAAGCGCACTCCTCGCTCGATGAGGCGACGGGCGAGGAGACAGTTGTTGGCGTAGCCGTTTCCGCCTTTCGTCGCGCCGTAGAGATCGAGGGTGGCCTGGCTTTCGCCTGACAGATCCATCAACTCGGGCGCGCTGCTCTGCATGCGGTAGGCCATCTCGTAGGCGGAAAGGCGCGTCGCGATCTCGGGATCACCGGTGACGCCAAGTCGCTCGCGGTTGAGGGTGCCGACGAGATCAAAAAATTCACCCTGGCGTGCCGCGTCGATGCCTTTGGGATTGGCGAGATTGAGAATGGGATCGCCGCTGCCGCGGAAGGGCACGCCCTGGTAGCTCGAGGGGAGGAATCCGGCCGACCAGAGAGCATTCCCGGCGCGGGGTCCGCGGGGGCCGGACTGGAGGACAACAAAGCCGGGAAGGTCGCGCGACTCGCTCCCGATTCCGTAGGTAACCCATGATCCCATGCTGGGGCGGCCGGGCACCTGGAAGCCGGTGTTCATGAAAAGCTTCGCCGGTCCGTGGTTGAAGACATCGGTCTTCATCCCGCGCAGCCAGGTGACCTCGTCGACGATCTTGCGATGGTGGGGGAGGAGATCGCTCAGGGTCATGCGCGCCTCGCCGTAGGTGCCGAATTCGCGCTGGCCACCGAGGAGCTTGGCGTTTTTGGGGAGAAAGGCGAAACGTTTCCCTGCGACGAGCGACTCGGGCGGGAGCTGTCCGTGGAATTCGCGGAGGCGCGGTTTGTCCTCGAAGAGTTCGAGCTGGCTTGGCCCGCCCGCCATGAAAAGGAAGATGACGTTCTTTGCCTTGGCCGCATGATGGGTGTGGCGCGGCGTCATCGGGTCGCCGGTGGGAATGGCGGCGGCGCTCTCGCGGGCGAGCATTTCGCTCAGGGCAATGGAGCCAAGTCCGAGGCCGCAGCGTTCGAAGAAGTGGCGGCGCGTTTGTTGATGGAGGGGGGGAAGGTCAGGGTTCATGCTACGTTCATTCCCTCGTGATAAATTCATCGGTGTTCATCAAGGCCCGTGCTACGGTTGTCCATGATGCGGCCACGGCTGGATCCTTCGAGCCCTTCGGCGCGACTTCCGCAGCAGCGGCCGGGTCCTTTTGGAACGAGGCCAACTGAGTTTCGCGGAAGGACGCCACCGCGTTGCGTTCCGAATCGGATGGGGGGCGTGAGTAGCAGAGGAAAAAGGCGCGTTCGAGCCGCTTTCCATCATCGGCGGGCACCTCTTTCAGCAAACGCGCCCCGAGTCCCTGCGCGAGTTCGAAGAGACTCTCGTCATTGGCGAGGGTGAGCGATTGCAGGGGCGTGTTTGATCGAACCCGACCGGTGCACACGCTCTGGAAATCGGGCGAGTCAAAGGTCGTCAGGAGCGGGTAGGGGGCGCTGCGGTAAAAACGCGTGTAGAGGGCGCGGCGGAAGCGGTCGGGTCCGTCGGCGGCGGTCCAGTTTTTTTTGTTTTGAGTAAAGGCGTAGACACCCTCGGGCTGCGGGGGACGCACCGGAGGACCGCCGACTTTCGGATGAAGCAGTCCGCTCGCGGAGAGAGCAGCATCACGAACGATCTCGGCCTCGACGCGGAGGCGGTTCTGCCGGGCGAGGAGGTGATTGAGCGGATCGGTTTCCTCGAGGTCGGGTCGGGCGTGGGAGGACTGCCGGTAGGTCGCGGAGGTAACGATGTGCCGGTGGAGCCGTTTCATGGACCAGCCGTTCGCGACGAAGTCATGGGCGAGCCAGTCAAGGAGTTCGGGATGGGTGGGAAAGGTGCCCTGCGTGCCGAAGTCGTTCTCGGTCGCGACGATGCCTTTGCCGAAGTAGCGCATCCAGACCCGATTAACAGTGACGCGTGGCGTGAGCGGATGGTCGGGGCGCACGAGCCATTGGGCGAGGTCGAGACGGTCGGCGCGCTCTTTCGTCGCGGCTGACTCCGGCAGGGGCGGCAGCGCGGCGGGCACTCCGGGCGAGAGTGGTCCGGTCTTGCGATCGTGATCGAGGAAGCTGCCCCGCAGGTGGATGAAGGTCTCACGCGGCTGGGGCAGGTCGCGCATCACCATCATGTTTACGGGAGCGCCCAGCCCGAGGGCGGAAAGCGCTTTGGTGAGGGTTTTTGTCGCGGCGGTCTTTTCCGCATCCACCTTGGCGAACTCGGCGGTGAGTAGTTTTTTCTGATCGTTGGTGCGTTTGTCAGGCGCGGCGCGGAGGGAGAGGAGGAGCGGAGTCTCTTTGGAGTCGGGCGCAGCTTTGGTCAGTTCGGCTTTTTCCCATTCGACCTGTCGCTTCGCGGTGGTCGCGTTGACTTTGGCGAGGGCGGCTTTGGCGTCGTCGATCGCCTTGACCTTTGCGGGATCGGGACCTTTCAAAAACATCTCGCCTTCGCTCACTTCAACGGTCGCGCCGGTATTGTTGATGTCGGTGCCGTGGTTGAAAAAGGCGAAGAGCTCGAAATATTCGCGGTGGGTGATGGGATCGTATTTGTGGGTGTGGCACTGGGCGCAGCCGAGGGTGAGCCCGAGCCAGACGGCGCCGGTGGTGTTGACGCGATCGACGACCTCTTCATTCCGGAACTGCTCAGGATCGGTGCCGCCTTCCTGATTGATGAGGGTGTTGCGATGAAAGCCCGAGGCGACGAGCTGTGACTTCGTCGCGTTCGGGAGGAGGTCTCCGGCGAGCTGCTCGATCGTGAAGCGGTCGAAGGGCATGTCCTCGTTGATTGCGCCGATGACCCAGTCGCGATAGGGCCACATCTCGCGGTCGCCGTCGATGCTGTAGCCGCTGGAGTCGGCGTAGCGCGCCTGATCGAGCCAGTGGCGTCCCCAGCGCTCGCCGTAGTGGGGCGAGGCGAGGAGTTCGTCAGCGAGCGCGGCGACGGCGGTATCGGGATCTTTGCCGTAGGCGGCGAGGAAGGATTCAACCCTGTCAGGTGCGGGAAGCAACCCGGTCAGGTCGAGGGAAAGACGGCGGATCAGGGTCGCGGGATCGGCCTCGGGTGAGGGGGCGATGTTGCGCGAGGTGAGTTCGTGGTGGACGAAATGATCGATCGGATTTTGTCCGGCGGGAGGCTCCGGCGCACTGACGGGTTCGAAGGCCCAGTGGCCCTTGTATTCGGCTCCTTCCGCGATCCAGCGGCGCAGCTTTTCGGCCTCGGCGGGGGTGACGACTTTCTTGGTCTTCGGCGGTGGCATGACCTCGTCGGGGTCGTCGCTGAGGATGCGGGCGAGGGCCTCGCTCAGATCGGGCGAGCCGGGGACAATGGCCTTTGCCGCGACAGCTGAGGTCCGCTCGTCGAGACGGACGTCGCCTTCGAGGGACTTTTCATCGGGCCCGTGGCACTGGAAACATTTGTCGGAAAGAATGGGCCGGATGTCGCGGTTGAAATCTAACTTATTTCCGTCCGCGAACAGGGAGGAGGAAAGGGTAACCGAGGATAAGCAGATGAGGGTGAGACACCGGAGCATTCACGTGGAACCTAGGCCAGAACCCCCGTTCCCCCAATGACGCGTCTGCGTGTCTCCCTGCGAGCGGATCGGGGTGGGCAGACGGATATTTTGATGAGGTTGCCGTTGGGAGGGAATTTTCCCGGTTTTCTTCAAATGCTCTCAATGTTAACACCCCTGCGGATCGTAAAAGTACCGTGAGGTCGGTTCCGGATGCGGCATTTGCCGGGGATGTAGAGTTGACACTCGGACGGATGGCTTGGATGATGAAAGGGTGCCACTCCGGGCTTTCCCGGGGTTGCCCCTCCTCATCCCCTTCATTTTCCTGCTGAAGACTCGTCCTACAGTCCTGTGCCTGTGTCTGGTTGCCTCGCTTGTTTCGAGGCTTCCTGCGGCTGATCGCACCTGGGACGGACTTGGTGCGGACGATCTTTGGAGCAACCTTGACAACTGGGACGGGATCGCTCCGGTGGCGGGCGATGCCCTTTTTTTTGGCGGAGTCACCCGTTTGACGCCCGGTAACGACATCATCGCCGACACCCTCTTCGCCGGTATCAATTTTAACAGCGGGGCAGGAGCCTTCAATCTGTCCGGAAACCGCATCACCCTGGGTGGAAACATTCTCAATAGCAGCAGCAGTCTGCAGTTGATCAGCCTGGCGATGATTCTTGATGCCGCAAGAACCGTTGATACCGGAGCGTCCGGAATCACTTTATCTGGGATTTTGAGTGGTCCGGGCGGGATCGTCAAGCAGGGGAGCGGCACGCTCGCGCTTTCAGGTAGCGGAACCAATACTTACGATGTGGTGACTGATGTTGCCGCGGGGCAGCTGAATCTGAGTAAAATTGGTGGAGCCACCGCAGTGAGTGGAGACCTGACTCTATCCGGGGCCGGGACTGCTCTCGTGTTTACCGCTTCAGGAACTCAGAACCAGATCGCCGACGACGCCACCGTCACACTTAACGGAGCGGGAAGCGTCCTGGGAAATACCGCGGCAACCTTTGGTACGGTTATTGGAGCAACGGCAGTGACCGAAGAGATTGCAAACCTCAACATCACCAATGGAATGTTCTTCACCGGAACGGGCATCTGGACGATCTCGAGCTCGGGTGTGTTCGATGGAGCCACCGGAGACGCGAGATATCTTCACAACAGCGGGGGTACCGTGAATTTCGGCAGTCTCAGCCTTGCCGGTATGACTGCCACGGGTTCAGGCGTGGAAGACTCTTTCATTGTCCTCGGTAACAGTGGAGCCCTGCGATCTACTGTCGTTGTCGGCTCCGGAGGGCTCTCTTTGGATAACAGTCGCCTGGTTCTCTCTCTGGGAACCAATGTTGGAACTCTCGGAAGCCGTCTCGTTCTGAATGGGAATGTCTCGGCGACGGGGACATTAATCTCATATATCCAACTCGGAAGCGGGACCCTTGGGACGGCGTCGGTTGAACTCAGCGGCACGTCTGGCGACCACACTCGGACCTTCACCGTCGGTGCAGGAGGAGCGGGACTGATTGTCAATGTCGCCATCACCAATGGTGCTGCTACCAACGGAAGCCTTATCAAGGACGGGGCGGGCACTCTGCTCCTGTCGGGTACGTCGGCGAATACCTACACGGGCATCACGACGGTTTCGGATGGAGTTTTGAACCTTGGAAAAACCGGAGGGGTGAATGCGGTCGGAGGTGACTTGACGATCAACGGGGCCGGTGATGTCATTTTTGCAGCAGTCGGAGCCCAAAACCAGATCCTGGACACAGCCAAGGTGATTATCAACGGCGCTGGCAGCACGTTAAACGGCACGGGGGCAAACTCGGGAACCGTGCGGGCCGTGACCGAGACGATCGGCTCGATCGAGGTAACCAATGGTTTTTTCAACACCGCCGCCGGTTCAGTCTGGACGGTGGCGGGTGCGGGAGTATTCGATGGGACCGGCGTGGCTGACGTGCGTTTTGTAGGGAATAGCGGCTCCGTCATCAGTTTTGACAGCCTCACGCTTACCGGAATGACCAACGCTGTCATCGTCGGGGTGGACAGTTTCGTGATGGGGGGGGCCAGTAACACGGTGACATCGACCCTGACGGTCGGGGCGGGAGGCCTCGTGCTGAATGGCAGTGTCCTCGGGCTGAACCGCGGTGGGAGTGCCGATCAACTGGGCAGCCGGCTGATTCTGAACGGGAATGTGAGTACGACCGGAACGACTGCCTCGACGATCTCCACGAGCGCTTCATTCAATAAGGGCGATATCGAGCTGAGCAGCACCGCGGGCTCGCATACCCGCACCTTTACGATAGGCGGAGGCGGGGCGAACCTGACTGTGGGCGTTGTCATCACCAACGGTGCCGCCACGAATGGAGGAATCTCCAAGGACGGAGTCGGAACGATGACACTCTCCGGAGACAACACCTACACGGGAGACACTACGGTAAGTGAGGGGATTCTGGCCATCGGAGCATCGGAGCGGATCAACAATACCAGCAACTTGAACGTCACCGGCACCGGCACTTTCGATCTCGGAGCGAGCCGCACCGAAACCGTCGGAGCAGTCAGTGTCAGTGCGACGGCAGGAGGCATTATCGGTACAGGAACCTCAACCCTGATCGGGACTTCCTACTCGATTAGTAACGCCTCGGGCATCGCCACCATCAGTGTCAGTCTGGGAGGCAGCGGCACTCTCGACAAAACAGGTGAGGGAACTCTCCTGCTTTCCGGCGGGACGGCGAACACCTATTCAGGGCTGACAACGGTCTCGGCCGGCATTCTGAGCCTTGCAAAGTCGAGTGGCGCCGTTGCCGTGAGTGGAGATCTGACGGTTGCCGGAACCGGTGACGTGATCTTCGCCGCGGGCGGTGCGCAGAATCAGATCTCGAATACTGCCGCCGTGATCGTGAACGGAACGGGTGGCAACACCGGGACCACGCTTAACGGAATCGGGGCAAATGACGGAATCATCACCGTGACGGAAACGATTGGCTCCATCTCCGTTCTCAACGGCAACTTCAACACCGGAGCCGCGTCGAATTGGACAGTGACCGGTGCAGGAGTTTTCGATGGAAGCGGCGCGGCCGACACCCGTTTCATCGGGAATAGTGGTTCAGTAACCACTTTCGACAGTCTAAGTCTGACGGCGATGACTGGCACGACGATTGTGAGCAGCGCCGACAGTTTCGTGCTGGGCGGGAACTCCACGACTGTAAGCACGGTGAGAGTGGGTGCGGGCGGTCTCGCGTTGAATGGCAGCATTGTCGCCCTGAATCAGGGAACGGGTAGCACCCAGGGCAGTCGCCTTGTTCTCGATGGTGATGTGACCACCACAGGTTCCGCTGCCTCGTCCATCAGCAAAGTGGGCGGCTCCATTAACAAAGCGGATGTGGAACTCAGCAGCACTGCAGGCGACCACGTCCGCACTTTCGATATCGGAGGCGGGGGGGCGGATCTGACCGTCGGCGTCGCCATCACCAATGGAGCAGCGACCAATGGAGGAATCGTAAAAGAGGGAGCGGGCGTCCTCATCCTCACCGGAGCAAATACCTACACGGGAAACACGACCGTTTCCGAGGGTGTTCTCACGATTGCCACTACCGGGGCTCTACCGGGATGGGATACGAGTGGTCGTTATTCTGTTGCAAGCGGAGCCACGCTGGCGGTTCGTAATGCGGTCACGGATGGCAATGTTACGACGATGCTGACGACGACTAACTTTGCTGCGGGATCGAGCATCGGCTTCGATACCTCCACGGCAAATCGCACCTATGCGCTCACTTTGGAGAACACCGCTCAAGGATCGCTCGGCCTCACGAAACTGGGTGCCAACAATCTCGTCCTCACCGGACCCAATACCTATTCAGGCGAGACCAACGTTCTGCAGGGTGCTCTGATCATCAACGGTGACCAGTCGGCAGCATCCGGAGCCGTTGTCGTAAGTGCCGGTGCAACCCTGGGAGGCGATGGTACGGTCGGGGGCGATACAGTGATCAGTGGAAGTCTCCGGGTCGGAAGCGACATTGGAGCGGGAACGACGGGATCTCTGGATTTCAGCAGCGAAAATCTGACCTTTGCAAACGGCAGCACCTGGTTCATCGACATCGTCGGGGCGACGAATGACACGCTCTCCGGCATCGATATCTTGAGCATCGATCCCGGTGCGACCCTGAGTTTCAACTTCTCCGGCCCGACGCAACAGTCCTACACCCTGGCGACCTACGGTAGTCGCGCCAATTCGAACACATTTTCCGGCTTTGAAGACGGGGATGTATTTTCAGGTTACCAGATCAATTACGGATCCACCAGTATCACGCTGACGGCCGTGCCAGAGCCAGGTACACTTGCTATCCTCGGGCTAGCGCTTTCCGGTCTGCTTCTTCGCCGCGTGCTCAGACGCCGCGCCCGCGGCGGTGACTTTTGAGTGACTGCGGAAAGATTGCGCGGTATTGTTAAGAATGCTTAAGAAACCGGCCTGCTTCTTTCTCATTCCCATGATCATTGTTTCGGCCTTTCTCTCCGAACTCGTTGCGGAAGAGGCGAATGTGCCGATCCCGCGTCTCAAGGAATACCCGTGGATGACCCTGGAGAAATGGAAATGGTTTCATGAGGGCGATCTTGCCCGGGCCAAGGCCGGACCTGTTGACGTGTTGTTCCTCGGCGACTCGATCACGGAGTGCTGGGATACCAAGGGGCTCGCCGTCTGGAATCAATATTACGAACCGCTCCGGGGGGCGAATTTCGGGGTCGGTGGTGACACGACCCAGAACGTGCTCTGGAGGATCACCGCGGGCGGCGCCCTCGAAGGGATATCACCCCGGGTAGTGGTGTTGATGATAGGGACAAATAATCTGGGACTCAAGGACGATGCTCCCCCCAAAGTGGCGATGGGGGTCACGGCTATCGTTGATGTCCTGACATCGCGTTTTCCCGATGCGGAGATCCTGCTCCTCTCAATTTTCCCCCGTGGAAAGGTGCCCGGAGATGAGCTCCGGCAAAAAGTGGTCGCGACCAACGAGTTGATCCAACCCTTGAGCAAAAGGAAGAACGTGACCTGGTTGGAGCTCTGGGATGTTTTCCTGGCCAAAGACGGCAGTATCTCACCGGAGATCATGCCTGACGCCCTGCACCCGACCGAAGCCGGCTATCGGATCTGGGCGCGGGAGATGGCACCTGTTCTGGAGAAATTGTTGAAGAAGGCGACACCGAAATAAGAGGGGGCTTATGAATTCAAATCACTCCAGCTCGTTCATCACCCGCTTTTTTGTCGAGCATCGCCTTATCGGATGGCTGGCGATGGCCGGGGTTCTCGCCTGGGGCTGGTTTGCCTTCCAGAGCCTGCCTCAGCAGGAGGATCCTTCTTTTCCGACGCACGATGCGGTGATGACGACGGTCTTTCCGGGGGCGAGCGCCGGGGTGGTTGCCAGTGAGGTAAGCGCGAAACTCGAGGCGGCCATCAGCGCGATTCCGAACGTGGAGAGTGTGAAATCGCAATCCCGCGATAACCTCTCGGCGATCAGCATCATGCTGAAACCGTCCCGCAAAAGTATCATTGAAAAGGACTGGATACGGGTGCGCGAAGTGATTGCCGCCACGGAGCTTCCCCCGGGTTGCGGGGCGCCGAAGCTGGAGACTGACTATCAACTCCCGGCCACGCTCCTTTTTTCGGTCGAGGGAGGAGCAAAGCCTGAGGTGGATTCGGCTGCGGATGTGATTGAGAAGGAACTCCGCACGGTCAGCAGTACGGGACGCATCCGGCAGTTCGGCAATGCCCCGGAAGCCATTCTCAGCTTTGAAGACATGGCTCTCGCGGGCTACCGGGTGACGACGCTCCTTCGGGAAAAGGAAGGAGCCTTCGTCGAGTCGCCCAGTGTCCTCATCGGCGTTGAGATGAAGGCCGGGGGAATCATCCGCGATTTCAAGGAAGCCGTGCTGGCTAAGATTGACCAAATCAGCCTGCCCGAGGGAGTGCGGGTCACGATTGTCTCCGACCAGCCTGCGGCCACAGCTCATCGCATCGGTGAGTTTCTGCGATGTTTTATTGAGGCGGTCATTGTCGTTGTGATCGTTGCCCTGCTGCTCATGGACTGGCGCACGGCCCTGGTCGTGGCGGTGGCGATTCCGCTCACCGTGGCCATGACGATCGCAGGGATGGCGGCTCTTGAGGTGCCCTTGCAGCAGATCTCCATCGCTGCGCTGATCATTTCGCTCGGGATGCTGGTCGACGACCCCGTCGTGGCCTCGGACGGCATCAATCGTGAACTTGCCGATGGCAAACCCCGCTCTGTCGCCGCCTGGCTGGGACCATTCAAATTGCGACGGGCCATCTTTTTCGGCACGGTCATTAACATCGTGGCATTTCTGCCGCTCGCCCTCCTGCCGGGGGACATGGGGGCCTTCATTATTTCGCTGCCCATCGTGGTGACACTCGCGCTGGTATCTTCGCGGATTGTCTCGATGACTTTCATCCCGCTGCTTGGCTACCATTTGCTTCGCGGTCAGAAGGGGTTTGATGCAGGGGGTGAGGTGCGGACGATGATCGTCTTCAAACAGGTTGATCAACTGTTTCGGGCTATCCTGCCGTTCTACAAAAAGGCGCTGCAGGGGGCGCTGAGGAATCCGGTGTGGACGATCGTGGCGGCCTATGGACTCCTCGCGGCGAGTACGGCGCTGATTCCCTTTTTCGGAAAACAATTCTTCCCGGCGGCAGAGCGGAATCAATTACTCATCGACATCCAGCTGCCCGAAGGCAGTGCGATCGGACAAACGGAGGGAGTCGCTGCGCGCGTGGGCAAGGTTCTGAGGAACGAGGAGGTGATTCAAAGTGCGGTGATCGTCAGCGGTGGAGGCACGCCGATGTTTTACTACAATGTCCTGCCCCGCATGCCCGCCGCCAACGTCGCGCAAGTGCTGGTGAATACGAAACGCGCTGAAGACGTGCCTGCGCTCATCGTGCGGCTTCGCGAGACTCTGGACAGTGAGATCACGGATGCCCTTTGTCTTGTAAAACAGATTGAGCAGGGGCCCGCCCTTGAAACTCCAATTCAGATCCACCTCACCGGCGACGATCTCTCCGGGCAAGTGAGTCAGGTCTCGAAGGCGCTTCGCGACGCCGGCGCCTACAAGGTCCACGATGACCTTGAGGTGATCTCACGAGTGAATCAGCAACGCACCGCCACGGTCAAAGCGCTCGCTCCTTTTGGTGAACTTGCCTCGCGGGTGCTGGAAAGGGCTCGTCCCTCTTTGCCGACAACGAATATTGAGTTCGGAGGAGAAGAACGCGAGCTCAGCAACAGCCAGCGTGAAATGGGAAAAGTCCTCAAGATCTCCCTGGCGCTGATCGCGCTGGCGATGGTCTTCCAGTTCCGTTCGATCACCAAATCCTTCATCGTGATGCTCACGGTTCCCCTGGGTCTGATCGGCGCTTTTGTCGGGCTCGCCACGACCGGCGCGTCTTTTGGCTTTATGGCCCTGATCGGAATTGTCAGTCTCGCCGGGGTCATCGTCAGTCATATCATTGTGCTTTCCGATTACATCGAAGAGGAGCGTGCCGCCGGAGTGGAGCTCGAAAAAGCCCTCATGCATGCCGCTCTCGTGAGGCTGCGGGCGGTCCTCGCCACCGTTTTTGCCACCGTGTGCGGCCTCATTCCCCTCGCCGTAACGGGTGGTGAACTGTGGCGTCCGCTCACGGCGGTGCACATCTTCGGGCTGCTCTTCGGAACCCTCCTGACCCTGCTGCTGCTGCCGGTTCTCTATTTTCTCTTTGCGAGGTGGCGATGGATCAAATGAGGCGCCAGGGCCATGATCCATGGTTGCCGCACTTGCCCGACCGCGTAAAGTAGCGCACCTTTTGGGCCCGGATCGCCGGCCCTCTGCATCTTTAATCCACTTCTCCCATGCCCGTTGACGGAAAAACCACGGTCGGCCTCGTTTCACTCGGCTGCGCCAAAAACCTGATCGATTCCGAGATCATGATCGGTCACCTCCAGGAGGCGGGCATGATCATGACGCCCGACCCGGAACTCGCCGACGTGCTCATCATCAACACCTGCTCCTTTATTGATCAGGCGAAAAAGGAGAGCGTCGACACCATCCTCGGTGCCGTCGATGACCGCGAGGCTTCCCGTCCCCGGCAGAAGATCATCGTCGCCGGATGTCTTTCGCAGCGTTTTTCCAAGGAACTCCCCGGGCTCATGCCGGAGGTTGATGCCTTTATCGGACTCGATCAGATCACTTCGGTCGCGCCCATGATTCGGGATCTCATGGCCAAAGACGTCGATCCGCTCTCGGAGAATCACGTCACCGAGAAGCCGATGTACATTCCGGATTACGATACCCCGCGTTTCCGTCTCACGCCGCAGCACACCGCCTACATCAAAATCGCCGAGGGCTGCAACCACCCGTGCTCTTTCTGCATCATCCCGAAAATCCGCGGCAAACACCGTTCCCGTACGGTCGAGTCGGTAGTCAAGGAAGCCGAGCAACTCGTGAAATCCGGGGTGAAGGAGATCAACCTCATCTCTCAGGACACGACCTATTTCGGCATGGATCAGTGGGAAGGGCAGCGTCCCAATCCCCGCAGCCCCGTCGACTCCACCCGGGGCGATTCGCTCGCGACCCTGCTTCGCGCACTCAATGCGATCGAAGGCGATTTCTGGATCCGCCTCCTCTACACTCACCCGGCCCACTGGAGCGACGAACTCATCGAGACCATCGCCGAATGTCCGAAGGTGGCTCGCTACGTCGACATGCCGCTCCAGCACATCTCCGATCGCATGCTCGGGGCGATGAAGCGCGAGACCGATGGCAACTATATCCGCGACCTCATCCGGCGGATGCGTGCCGGGATTCCCGACCTCGCCCTGCGCACCACCTTCATCGTCGGATTCCCCGGCGAGACGGACGAGGACTTTCAGGAGCTTCTTGAATTCCTTGAAGAAACCCGCTTCGAACGCGCCAGTGTCTTCAACTACTCACGCGAAGAGGGCACCCGGGCTGCCAAGCTTGAGGGCCAGGTTCACCACATGACCCGCAAGAGGCGGTGGAACGAGGCCATGCGTCGTCTCGAGAAACTCGCCGAAGAGCGCAACAGCAGTCAGGTCGGTCGCAAACTCAAAGTTCTCGTCGATGCACCCGGTCAGGCCCGCGGGGAAATGGATGCGCCCGAAGTGGACGGCACCGTTTTTATCCCCGCTGAGCTCCCCGTGGGCGAATTCGCCGAAGTGACCGTGCGCGAATGGCGCGGTTATGATCTGGTGGCGGGGTGAGGGGTACGATAGCGCGGACAAGGTGAAGGAGGGAGTCGACACGTGAATCGACTTCGGGAACACTCGGCGACATGAGAGCGCTCGTTTTCCTTTTCCTTCTCTTCTTTGCGGTGAATCCTTCTGTTGCCGACGAACTCCTCGCCGGAGCGGGAAAGGTCGATATCACCCGTCCGGGCGAGGATGCCGGATCCAACCCTCCCATGGTCAAAGCACTCGTCCTGAGTCAGGGCGAAACGAATGTGGTCCTGATCACCCTCGATGCGGTCGCGATCGCGGAGATCGGATCGATTCGCGATCCCTATCTTGCCGACGTCAGGAAAGCGCTCTCGGAGTCCTTCGGAATCAAGGCGAATTCGGTCCTCGTCAATGCAAGCCACTGCCATGCCCTCGTTGCCGACGATATCGTGGCGCGAACGGTGCAGGCAGTCATGGCCGCCTGGGAGAGCCGGGTTCCGGTGAAAGCCGGGGCCGGAGTCGGACACGAGGATCGCATCATGGAAAACCGCCGACTCGTCCTGAAAAGCGGGGCCGTCGCCGACGTGCGTCATGCCTATGCCCTGCCTCCCGATGATGAGGTCGCCGCGGTCGGGCCTATTGATCCGCGGATCGGACTGCTCCGTTTTGATCGGGTCGATAACGGCCAGCCGCTCGCGGTTGTCTATCAATTTGCCTGTCACCCCATTCAGGGGGTTCCCTCGGGTGGAAACACCGCCGATCTCACCGGCTTCGCCTCGCAGGTGATCGAAGCCAACCTCGGTGACGGTACGGCGACCGCCTTGTTTCTTCAGGGCTGTGGAGGTGACATCAATCCTGTCCTCTACAAGTCGGCGACCCTGCCCCGTGACGGGCAAATGCACGGGAACCAGCTCGGGCTGAGTGCCTTGAAGGGACTTCGTCAGATCAAGACGGGCGACGACGCCCCGATTCACATCTCCCGGGAGATCCTGACACTACCACGAGCCGACCTCGCCCCGCGTATCGCGGAAATGGAAAAGGAAATCGACACCCTCGTCGAATCGCTCAAGGGTACAAAACTGAACTTCGACACCTTCCTTCCGCTTTATGTGAAATACCACGTCAACGGAGACTATCCCTCCGAGGCGGCCGGTCGTTACCTTCAGGACGAATTGCTCAAGAAGGAAGACTGGAAAACGCTCGACGAGACCAATCAGGCGGCCCTCGACGCCTACCTCCGCAACATCCGGGTGATGGAGGAGCTCACGAGGAAACAGATCAATCTGGCGCTCCTCGAACGTCACCAGGCGCGGCGGACCGGGGCAGGGGCCAGTGTCACCGCCGAGGTGGTCGGGCTGCGGGTCGGAGAATTCCGGCTCGTGACTTTCCCGGCCGAACTGACGGTGGAAGTCGGTTTCGGGATCCGTGAAAAATCCCCCCATCCCCTGACCTTTGTCTCGGGCTACACGAACGGGTATCACTACTACGCGCCGACCCCGGAACAGATGAAAAATCGGGGCGGAGCGCAGGAGGACAGTGATTGCCTGCTTGACCTGGACTGGTATGGAAGTTTTGAAAGCAGCGCGCTGAAATTGCTGCAGGGATTGTAACGGGGAGTGCGATGGGGCTGAAAGATTCCGGAAAGGACTCGCCAGCTTCGGGAAATAGGTTCATTTTCCCGCATGTCCCCGACCAAACCCTCTTTGCGCTCTCTCCTGACCCTGTTGACTCTTGTCTCTTCTTCCTTTGCTCTGCTTGCTGCGGAGGATGACTATCCGCGGCGCGAAGCGGTTGAGTTCCGCAGCCGGGGAGGCATTCCCCATGTGTTGGCAAAAATCAAAGAAGGAGCTGGCCGCGAGATTCGGGTCGCCTACCTCGGTGGCAGCATCACCGCCGCACCGGGCTGGAGGGTGAAATCACTTGCCCTGCTTCAGGAAAAACATCCCGAGGTGAAATTGGTTGAGATCAATGCCGCAATCGGAGGCACCGGATCAGATCTCGGAGTTTTTCGTTTCGGTCAGGATGTGTTGAAGCATCGTCCGGACCTGCTCTTTGTTGAGTTTGCGGTCAATGATGGTGGTGCCAATCCCGTTCAGATTCATCAGGCGATGGAGGGGATCGTGCGTCAGGCGTGGACGGCGGATGCAAAGACCGACATCATTTTTGTTTACACCGTCAGTGAGCCCTTCCTCGCTGATCTGCAGGCAGGCAAGTTCTCCCGGGCCGCGAGTGCGATGGAAGAGGTCGCCGATCACTATGGTATCCCGTCGATTCACCTTGGAATCGAAGTCGCCAAACAGGCGAAGGAGGGGAGTCTGATCTTTAAAGGAGTACTGCCCCCGAAAGGGAGCGAGCCCGCTCCGGTTTCCAGTCTGCCCTTCTCAACCGACGGGGTTCATCCGCTCGTCGAGACCGGCCATGTGCTCTATACCGAGGCAGTCGGCCGGGCTTGGGAGGAACTGGGGAAAAGTAAGGCGGAGGCAGCAGATTCGCCGCGCCTGGCAGGTGATCCGCTTCGCGCCGATCACTGGGGCAAGGCCAAACTGGTTCCTTTAAAAAAGGAAATGCTGAGCGGTGAATGGACCGTGCTCGATGGCGGGGAGTCCGGCGATAAAATCGCGAAACAGTTCAAGCGGCTCATGTCTGAAATGTGGCGGGCCTCCGCGCCCGGAGCTTCTCTGAGCTTCCGCTTTCGCGGCAGCGTGGTGGGCTTCTACGATCTTGTCGGTCCCGATGGCGGCCAGTTGAAGGTGAGCCTCGACGGAGGGGAGGAAAAGATTTTTCCGCGCTTCGACAGCTACTGCACCTACCACCGCCTCAGCAAGATTCAGATCGGTAGCGGGCTCGACGCCGCGTCGGACCACACTGTTTCGGTGACGCTCGATGGAACCGGCCCTGACAAAAAGACGATTCTATTCGAGAAAAACCGTCCTGACTTTGACAAGGATCCCGCAAAATACGCGCCCAATCTCTGGAATGTCGGGGCGATCATGCTCATTGGTGAGCCGGTGGAGTAAAAAGCTGCGGTCTTACCGGTCCCGGCCCGGCAATTGGAAGGCGAGCCATACAGTGGAGGCGAGGCCGGCCCCTTTGACGAGGGTGTTCATCCAGGAGGATTTCGCGTCATGATTCCGGTTTCTGCCGCGTTGAAAGGCGGCCAGTCCGGTGAGGACGAGGGCCGCCGACGAGGCGATCGCCTTGAAGGAGTCGGCCCGGTCCGATAGTTGGTGAAAACCTGATCTCAGCGAGGTGAAATCCTCGGTCAGGAGATCACGGCTGAGGTTGTTCTCCGCGATGAGAAATTGTTTTCGCGAGGAGAGATTCTTCATGAGAGGGCCTTTTCGAGGGCGGCGTGATCTTTGCGTAGCTGATCGAAGGTGGCGGAAAACGGCTCTTCCTCATGCATGTCCTTCTTTAAGAGGAGAAGGAGGGCGAGGGCAATCAACCCGTCGATGACCGTGATCGCGAGCAGGACGATCACCGGGGAATGATCCCATAGCGCGATGACAATGGCCGCGGTCAGGGTCATCATGGCCAGGAGCCCCGAAGCGAAGAGGCCAAGCGCGAAAACGAGGAGGCGGATGAAGCGCACACGCTCTTCCACCGCTTCGAGGAGTAGCAATTCGAGACGGCTCTCGCCGATGGTCATCAAGCGCCTCGCGAGGCGTTTCGATGAGCCGCCGAGGTGGCCAATCTTTTCCGTGACAGTTTCCATGGCCGGGGTTGGCTCTTCGGTATGGACTAACGGCGGGCGAGGAGGAATCCGAAGATGACTCCAACTCCGAGGGTGATGGCGAGGGACTTGTAGGGTTGCTGGTGCACCGCTTCGTCGGCGGCCCTGGCTCCGTCGACCGCGGTCTCGCAGACCCGGTCGTAATAGACCCGGCCCCGGTCAACCACGGCCTCAAGTTGTTTGCGGACTTCGACGCCCGCATCTCCGGCGACTTCGGCGGTGGTGGAGATAAAGTCGTGCGCGGCGTCGGCAAGATGGCCGGCTTCGTTGCTGATTATTTCTGTTTTGGTTCTCATCGTGTTTCTGATTGCTGGGTTGGGGTTCCCCGGAGAGCGGAGGGGCGCGTGCGGTTCTCGCGGTCCGGCAACATTCCCGAAGAGCCTGCGTGTTCCCATGGGGTGAATCCCTACCGGGGGGGCATTCCGAAATCCCCGGGATTTAACTCTCACAAATGAAGGCTCTTTTCTCAGACTCATTGACCGCGGCCTCATTCGTAGTATAGGCTACCGGCGATTTAACCGATCAATCAATCATGCAGTGGAAAGGAAGACGAGGAAGTGACAATGTGGAGGACAGGCGTGCCTCCACCGGCGGTCAGGTTGGCAGCAGTGTCTCCGGCGGAATCGGGGTTAACCTGATCATGATGATTGCGAGCCGCTTCGGCTTTAAAGGCATCATCATCGCGGTCATCGGGGTGGTTATTCTCTGGAGGCTGGGCATTGTCGATCCTTCCCAGTTGCTGCAGGAAGGGGGCGCCACCTCGTCGTCCTCGGTGCCCATGGTGGAAACGGCGGAGGAGAAGGAGCTCTACGAATTCGTCCGGGTCGTTCTCGCCGGAACCGAAGAATTGTGGACAGAGGAGTTTGCCCGGGTTGGTCGTGAATACGAACCGCCCACTCTGGTCGTTTATCGGGGAGTCGTCCGGACCGCCTGTGGTGGTGGCTCGGCGGCGATGGGGCCGTTCTATTGCCCGGGTGACCGCAAGGTCTACATCGATCTCGGGTTTTATGATGAACTCGCCCAAACCTTCCAGGCTCCCGGAGATTTTGCCCAGGCGTATGTAATCGCCCACGAAGTCGGGCACCACGTCCAGAATCTGCTCGGAACCTCGGACAAGGTGAATGCGATGCGGGGCCGCCCCGACTACAACCAGTATTCAGTCAGACTCGAGTTGCAGGCCGACTACTACGCCGGGGTCTGGGCGAACCACAGTCGTGACTATCTCGAAAAAGGCGACATTGAGGAGGCGATGCGCGCCGCGAATGCGATCGGTGACGACGCCATTCAAAAGAAATCCCAGGGACGGGTTGTCCCCCACGCCTTCACCCACGGCACCTCCGATCAGCGGATGCGCTGGTTCAAGAAGGGGCTCCAGAGCGGGAGCATTGAGGGAGGGGATACTTTTTCGGGAGATTACGAGTCATTGTAAGGAAATTGCCTCCCTCTCGTCCTTTAAAGCAGAACACAGCCGTATTTTATGAAAGCGATAGCCCTGACCTCCGAAACCTTTGATTCCACCCTCGCCGGCACGACCCTCCCGGTCCTTGTCGACTTCCACGCCGAATGGTGCGGTCCCTGTAAAATGCTCGGTCCCATCGTCGAGCAGGTTGCCGAGGCAAAGGCGGGTGAGGCCCTTGTTGTCAAAGTGGACATCGACGAAGCCAGGGATATCGCCACCCGCTACAAGATCACCTCGATCCCGACCCTTATTGTCTTCAAAGACAGTGAGCCCGTCGTGGTTACTCGCGGGGTGCAGACCAAGGCGGCGATCGAGGCGATGATCGCCCAGGCCGCGGCGAAAGCCTGAGCGCGAACCGGTTGCGGTTGATCCCGAGCGGCGCAATGCAGCACTTGGGTAAGCGGTTCCGCCAGTCCCGGGAATCATAAATTCCCGGTCGGCAGGCGACTCCAACGGGCCCCGATGCGCTACGCGATACCGTCACTTCGCGAGGGCTGAAAATTGACACGCTCTGTGCGACCTTCGTTCCTGCGATTATGAGATCTGCCGGCTCCCGCCTTTGCGTCGGGTGTCGAAGTCGGGATAGTGAGCGTAGACGTTTTTGCCGTGTTTTTTCATGATCCGACCCTTTCTTCCATTTTCCGCTGCACTTGTTATCCTGGCCTCTGCGACCATCGTGTCCTCTGCTGTGGCTGACGAAAAGGCCTATGCGGCGATCGAGCCCATCCTCGTGGCGCACTGTTACGACTGTCACGGCGACGGCATGGACAAGGGAGATTTCGCGATGGACGATTTTAAAAGCGTCCCGGAGCACCTCGCGAACTTTGATGTCTGGTTCGAGATCTGGAAAAACGTCCGCAGCAACCTGATGCCTCCGGCGGACAAACCGCAGTTGAAGTCAGAGGAGAAAGAAAAGCTGCTCGCCTTTATCGAAAGCGCGGTTTTCAAAATCGACCGCACCAATCCGGATCCCGGTCGGGTCACGATCCGGCGCCTCAACCGCGAGGAGTATCGATACACGATCAAAGATCTGCTCAAGATCGACTTTAAAGTGGAGGACATCCTCCCGGCGGACGATACCGGCTATGGATTCGACACGATCGGGGATGTCCTCAGTATTTCTCCGCTCCTGATGGAGAAATATCTCGAAGCGGCCACCCTGATTGTCGAGAAGGCCGTTCCCCTCAACGGGCCTGATATCGTGGAGTGGTGGTATGACGCCAAAGGCTTCAAGGACGAGAGGAGCAAGGACTGGTCGGCGGACTGGATGCCCTTTGATCATGCCCGGAAGATGCAGGCGAAGCAGTATGTGAGTTACGATGGTGAGTATGAATTGCTGGTCGATTTCCGGATTCGCGGATCAAGTGAGGCGAGTTCGAACACGGCGACCCTGAAAATCGGGGTGGATGACAAGGAACTCGCCCAACGCAAGCTGGGATGGGATAACTCCGAGCGGATCACCCTGAAAACCAAGGCCACGCTCAAGAAAGGGAAGGATCAGACCTTCTGGTTTTCGACCGAGACAGGGGAGGCACCGCGCGAGGGAGAGAACAAACTCGCGATCGATGTCGACAGCGTCCGGATACGAGGGCCGCTCGATGGAAGCAAAAAGGATTATCCCTGGAATGCGCGACATCTGTTTTCCAAGGGGCCGCCTCCCGCCGATGAAACCCAGCGCGATCCTTACCGGGAAGCGATCCTCAGGAAATTCGCCACCGCCGCGTTCCGCCGTCCGGTCGATGATGCCACCGTTGCCCGTCTTGTTGCCCTCGCCCGCATGGTTGACACCCAGCCGGAGAACGGCTTCGAGGACGGAATTGCCGAAGCGATCACCGCGATTCTCGTGAGCCCGCGTTTTCTGATGCGGGCGGAGATCCAGCCCGAGCCTGACAACCCGGGGAAAATTGTTCCGGTCGATGAGTATGCTCTCGCCTCGCGTCTTTCCTATTTTTTGTGGAGTTCCGTTCCGGACGAGGAACTGCTCAAACTGGCGGCCGAAGGAAAGCTCCGGGAGAATCTCCGGGTTCAGATTGACCGTCTCCTCAAGGATGAAAAGTCGAAGCGCTTTGTTACCAATTTTGTCGGTCAGTGGCTTCAGGCTCGCGATGTCGAGACCCTCAGCTTTGATGAACGCCGCATTCTTGAGGAAAAGGATCTTGAAAAGGCGCGGAAAATCTTCAACGGGCGTCTCCGGCAGGCGATGCGTCTCGAGAGTGAGGAGTTCTTTGGTTACGTCCTCCGCGAGAACCGCCCGGCAACCGAGTTGCTCACGGCGAACTACACCTTCCTCAACGAGCCTCTGGCCGAGTGGTACGACGTCGACGGGGTCAAAGGGCAGCACATGCGCAAGGTGGATCTTCCGAAGGAGTCTCATCGCGGAGGTGTCCTGAACCAGGCCACTTTTCACATCGTGACCTCGAATCCGACCCGGACCTCACCGGTGAAACGCGGACTTTTTGTGCTCGAGAACTTCCTCGCCACGCCCGCTCCGCCTGCGGTTCCCGATGTGCCGCCGCTGGAGGCTTCGGCAAAGGGGGACAAAAAGAATCTTCCTCTGCGTGAAATCCTCAAGATCCATGCCGAGCAGAAGATGTGTGCCTCCTGTCACGCGCGGATGGACCCGATTGGTCTGGCTCTGGAAAACTTCAATGCGATCGGTAAATGGCGGGACCAGGAAAAAGGGCATCCGATCGATACCGCCGGACAACTCATGACCGGGGAGAAGTTCGGCAACGCGCGTGAGTTGAGTGAAATCCTCGCCAGCGCCCGAAAGTCCGATTTCCACCGCGCCCTCACCGAGAAATTGATGACCTACGCGGTCGGACGGGGAATCGAATATTTTGACGCCCCCACGGTCGACAAAATCGTCGCTGATGCGGCGAAAGATGGCGGCACCCTTCGCCAGATCCTCTACGGAGTCGTCGAGAGCGCGCCCTTCCAGAAACGTCGGGGTGACGGCGGATTTACGACCGGAGGAGCGAAGGAAGAGGGGGCAGAGTAGATTTTATTCTGGAGAACTCCATTGCTGCCGGTAGCCCCGCTCTTAGTATACCGGCATGACCGAGAGAAGTTCGATTGATCCTGTCGCTAATCACGGAGGAACCTGGATTCCGGGAGCGGGCAAGCAAGGCATTCCTGCCACAAAAGCTCGAATCCTGACCTGGTTTGACCGGGCCTGGAACGAAGGGGAGATGTCGGCTGTCGGGGAGTTGATGAGCGCCGAATCTGAAGTCCTCGGTCTGGGCACCTCGGTGATGAACGCGGTCGCATTCACCGAGACTCTGCGGGCCTACCATCAATCCTTTGACCAGATCCTCGTTGAGGTCGTGGATCTCGTTTGCGGCGGGGACGAGGGCGCCGGTCATGCCCGCTTCTCCGCGAGGCATCGTGCTTCCGGACGGGAGGTCGATGTGCTCTTCAGTTTTTCGTTTCGCTTCGAGGGCGGCAGGATCGTCTGGTTACGTCATGTCTTCGACTTCACCGCGCTGCTCTCCCAAATCGGAACTCTCGATCCGAGGGCCGTCGGGCTGATCTTCAATTTTTGACACTTTTTTCCGCCTTGCAGAGAGCCGGGATCGTTCCATCTTTTGAGACCATGAAAGAATCCAGTAAACCGGCCGTTTTCAGCATTGCGTCTATCCTCTCCATCCTTGCCGCCATCGGCAGCTTTATGACGGGGGCGATTCTGGGACTGATCCTCGCGATTGTGGCGATCTTCTTCGGATTTATCGGTGTGCTTATGTCGTTCGCCGATTCACGGCGCGGAGGCATCGTCAGCATCATGGCAGTCGTAGGCGGGGTGCTCGGTATCGTCGCGGCGGTGATCAAGGCGATTATCTGGATCTTCTAGAAGGGGTGAGGGCGAAGTCCCTCACTTGGAGAGTTCATCGGGGGAATCGCCATCACGATCCCTTCCCGGTTCCTCATACCCGTGCCTTTTCAAGGGGAGCTTATCGGGCATAATTTCGCGGCATGAACCGATTGCTTTCTCTTCTTTTGTTTGTCTCCAGTGGCCTGTTTGCCCAGGAGGAAACCTATCCCGTTCACCCGGACATGGTGAAAAAGGAGGGGGTGCCGGTCGGCACCATCACAAAAGGGGTTTTCGATCAGAGCAGGATCTTTCCCGGTACGACCCGGGATTACGCGGTGTATACCCCCGCCCAATACGACGCGTCGAAACCGGCTGCCCTGATGGTCTTCCAGGACGGGGCCGGGTACCTGGGTTCGGTGCCGATTGCTTTCGACAATCTCATTCACTCCGGTGAGATGCCCGTGACCGTCGCCCTCTTCGTCAATCCGGGCGTCGTTCCCGAAGCGGGAGAAAATGCGCTGGCCCGTTACAACCGCTCCTTTGAGTACGACGCGGCCGATGGGCGATATGCGGAGTTTCTCCTCACTGAAATGATGCCTCTCGCGCTGAAGGGTCTTGCGATCACGACGGATCCGAATTTCCGGGGGCTCTGCGGGTCGAGCTCAGGCGGGATCGCCGCCTTTCAGGTCGCCTGGGAGCGTCCCGATCAGTTCCGGCGTGTCTTCACCACGGTGGGCACTTACGTGGGGTTACGCGGCGGGAACGAGTTGCCCGTGCTGGTACGCAAGCTCGAACCGAAGCCGATCCGCATCTTCCTTCAGGACGGAAAAAACGACAACAATCTCTATTGCGGCAGTTGGTGGGTGGCGAATCAGGACATGCTCGCCTCCTTCGAATGGGCCGGCTACGAGGTGAACCACGAGTGGGGCGAGGGCGGACACAATCGCAAGCACGGCAATGCGATCTTCCCGGAGGTGATGCGCTGGCTCTGGGCCGACTGGAAAGGGGAGGGTGCGGTCGTGCGAACCCATCCTGACAAATCCAAAAGCAAGGCGACCGAATTCCTCGTCGACGGTGAAGACTGGCAGCTCGTGAGCGAAGGCCACGGCTTCACTGAAGGCCCGGCGGTGAATACGGCGGGAGAGCTCTTTTTCTCCGACCTCGAGCAGAGCAAGGTCTGGCGGGTCGCGCGGGACGGAAAGGTTTCGCTCTTCCGGGAAAACACCGGCCGCACCAATGGCCTCGCCTTCGCTCCTGACGGAAAAACCTTGTATGGATGTCAGGGTGATCCCGGGCGTATCGTTTCCTGGAATATCGATTCCGGCGAAGAGAAGGTTCATGCGGAAAAGGTCAAGCCGAACGACCTTGTCGTGGCATCGGACGGCGCCCTCTACTTTTCCGAACCGGGGAAAAAGACAATCCATGTGATCACACCGGCAGGCGAGGTGAAGGTGGCGTCGGATCAGTTTTCCGGAGTGAACGGAGTCGTTCTGAGCGCGGATCAGTCACTCATCTACGCGGCCGATTTCAGTGGACGGTTTGTCTGGTCGGGGCAGCGCAAGGCGGACGGTACGCTTGCCTATGTGCAGCCCTACTATCATCTCCATCTGCCTCCCGCCTCGGTCGATGTTCGCAGTCAGGCCGACGGTATGGCGGTGGCGAAGGACGGTTGGCTTCTCGTCGCCACGGCGATGGGGGTTCAGATCTGTGATCAACCGGGTCGGGTGCATTTGATTGTGCCGTGCCCGATCGGCGAGCGACATCCTTCGAATGTGGCCTTGGATGGCAACACCCTCTACGCGACCTGCGGGACGAAAGTCTTCAAGCGGAAGGTGAAACTCGCGGGGGCACAGGCCTGGGACGCGCCGGTGAAACCGGAGAAGCCGAAGTTGTGAGGTAGTTTCGTTCTTCGTTCTTCGTTCTTTTTTGGGTCAGTGAATGTTGCTTTTTGCCCCGAAATCGTACCCTGCGAAGGTGCAGAGGATGAGGGGAATACTGCCGCCGAAGAGACTGGCGAAGAAAGGCGGGAGGAACCAGGGGAGGATCGCGAGCGTGATCAGGGCCACAGGGATTCCGAGGAAGTAACCGACAAGAGTGAAGATCTTCTGCGCCCGCCCTTCGGAACGGAAATACCATGCGAGAGCGAGGAGCGTGGCACCGAGGCTGGCGAGGAATAGAATGCCCATGGAAAATCCCTCTGCTGACCGCTGCAGGGCTCCCTCAAGGTCGAATCGCAGGAGCCGGGCAAGGAACAGGATAGAGGGGACGATACAGGCAAGGGGAAGAGCGATGAGCCAGCGCATGAGTTGATGAAGGGGTATTGTATTTTTGTTAAAGAGGAGTCTTGCGAAGCAGGAATGAGATCGTCAGAGTGAAATCCAAATGAGGCGCGGGAGCAAGAATTCTGGATGATGAAGCGTTTTGGGAAAAGTTCCAGCCCTTCCGAAGCACCGCATGCGGGAGGACGGGACATCGGTATTGTTTTCAAGGGAATGCGGCTTCTTTTCGTGGTGAGTTTTTCGATCGTCGGTGTGGTAGGTCCAGCTCTCCTCGTCGTTGCGGGACTCAGCGGAGGGAGTCGTGTTCCAGCGGTATTTGGAGCGCTCACGCTGAGTCTTGTCCTCGGGGTGGGAACCATGATTTTTGCGGGGCAGAGGAAGCTGCGGTGGATGATGCGACGACTTGCGGAAAGGACGGGATTGACTCTATCCGAAACACCGGACCTCGTGCCGGGACTGTCCCGCCTGTCGCTGGCCGGTGAAATCCAGGGGCGATGGGTCGCGATTGCTTTTGAAAATCTGCCCGTCGCGGGCACGACAGAGTATGTCCCCGGTGGCGGGAAGTGGCATATCTCGCGAAAGCGCCAGCATCTAGTCGCCAGTGTTCGCGTCCCGCCGAATCGGGCTGGGGAAAAGGGCGAGTGGCTTGATCTAAATCTGCCCGGCCGGTTCTCCGACGCCGCGGAAGGGCTCTCGGAGGAAAACGCAAACTGGCTCAGGGAACGGGGATGCCGCAAGTTTCAACTCGGAGGCGGAAGGGCGGCGATGGCGTGGGATACAACGATGACGGAAGAGGGCCTTGACGAAGCGGTCCGGGGAACGGGCATACTCATCGAATTTGCGGATCGGCTGGAATCCGGAGGTGAAACGAAGGGGGATTCCGCCGCCGCCTGTCCCCTTTGCAGAGCACCGCTTCCCTTCAATCCCCGTTACCCCCGGGCGGTCTGCAGCGCCTGTGTTTGCCGGGCCTGCGATGCGGAGGGACGACTCCTCGACTTTTATAATACGGACTTCGGCGGTGGCTATAGGGCGGTCTATCGCGAAGGCGGAGAGGAATATAACAGCCATGACTGTTTTATTGACGGCCATTCGTGCCGGGCTGACGAGGCGCGATTCGGCGGCATCGTTGTACAAATGCGCGAGTCGGATTAATCCGGCAGCCCCTCAAGAATGAAAAATGATTAATGTCGCGTCCCTTGCGTGAGTCCATTTCAGCGGGGAAACTTACAGGATGACTTCCTCCGACTGCCGCCGTGGCGGCATTTCTCTTCTCATCACATTTTTCGGGGCGATCTCTTCCCTTCATGCAGCGGACTCCGTGGCTCTCCGCACCGGCCCGCACCGCGATGTCACGATCACACCACTTGCGGACGGCGTCTCCGAGATCGCGGTGAGCGGGGTGGTGCCGCATTTCTGGACCGCCCCGGTGGACGCGGCTTTTGATCCTGCCAAACACACCGTCATCGCCTTCGAATATTTTTCCCCCTCGGGGATGGAGTCCGTTCACCTGCGCTACCGTCAGAGTGACGGCAGCATGACCTATGCCGGCGAATCGGCTCTTCCGATCGCGGAGACCTGGCAGCCTTTTGCGATCGACTTCTCGGACGTCAGTCCCGCCGCGCCGAAAGGGGATCCGCAGTTTCGTTTTCATCTTGGACTGGCCTATAAGCCGGGGACTTCGCTGCGCATCCGGAACTTCGTTGTGCGCGTGCCAAACGAGGCTGAACTTGCCTCGAAGTCGCAGAGAGACGAGATCAAAAACAGTCGTAAGGCTGACGCCGGGGCCATTCTCGCTCACCTGCGGGAACCGAGAACGGACGAGGTCAGTCTCGTCACCGTGGCGCAGGAGACGGTGCGTGTCTCAGGGAATGCCCGTGAGGGTTCGGTTCTGCGCGAGCTTTCGCTTCATGAACCATCGCATTCCGCCAGTGCACGGACGCCGGTAAAGGAAGGGCTGAAAGGCGGATTCTCCCTCGAACTGCCCCGTTTCGTCGACGGGCGGGACCGGGCGCTCTCACGCTGGCGGATCGATGGGGCGGACGGCAAACCCGCTTCCCGGGCCCGGTGGTTCGACTCGACGGATCCGGGTGTCGCGGCCGATCTGCCGAAGCTCACTGCCCCGCATCAGAAAGGCCTCGGGGGCATTCCGGTGATCCCGAAACCTGATCATGTCCTCTTCGAACTGGGTATCCGCCACGCCACCATCAACCTTGTTCTGTCGCCGATGATATCAGCGTCGCCGAAGCCGGGCTTCGTTCCGTTTACGGTCGACGGACGCGAGTGGTTTGCGAACGAACCCATGCTGCGTCAACTTGAGACGACGGTGAAACATCTGAATGCAAAGGAGGTGCTCGTCAGCGGTATTCTCCTCGTGCCCAATCACGCGGGAAAAGCGATGACCCATCCCGAGGCTGAGCCGCGCGGGATTTATGCCATGCCGAATCTTCCAGAGGCCGAAGGCACCGCCCATTATCGCGCTGCGATTCACCTCCTCGGGGAGCGTTTTACCCGGCCGGGTTGCCGCATCATTAATTGGATTCTTCACAACGAAATCGATCAGGCGGGCGTCTGGACGAACATGGGTGACCAGCCTCTCGCCCGGTATCTTGAGAGTTACCTCCGCTCGATGAGACTCGTCCACCACACCATGCGTTTGCGCGATCCTCACTCGCGGACCTTTGTCTCTCTGACCCATCACTGGAACAAAACGAGTTCCGGATCGGGAACCTACCGGGTGCGCGAACTCCTTGACCTCCTCGCCGAAATGGCGGTAGCCGAGGGTGATTTTGAGTGGGGCGTCGCCTACCATCCCTACCCGCAGGATCTGCGGAATCCGAATACCTGGGAGGATCCCGACGTCACGGGTGATTTTGAGACTCCCTACATCACCCCCAAAAACCTGGAGGTTCTCCCTGCCTATCTGGCGCAGGAACGATTTCTTTTTCAGGGGAAGAAAGAAAGGGCGATTCTCTTTTCGGAGCAGGGATTTAATACCCCGACCCTGAGTGAGGAGGATCAGCGGCGCCAGGTCGCGGGATTGATTTATACCTTTCGGAAACTGAAATCCATGCCCACGGTCGAGGCCTGGCATCTCCACCGCTATCAGGACATGCCGGACGGGGAGGGTGGCCTGCGTCTCGGGGTTCTGGATGAGCACGGCACGCGCAAGCTCGGATGGGGTGCTTATGCGGCCATCGGAACGGAAAAGGAGGCAGAATACTCGGCGATTGCCGACGAGGTGATGAGCAAGCCGGTTAAGCCTTAAAATCCTTCGTTTTTTGAATGAAATCTCCAACTCAATCGTATTTAGAGTATCTTGAATCGAATCAGTGATGTTCCGTTTCCTTTTTCTTACCTCTTCCGTTTTTTTTCTGTTTTCCGCCTTTCTTCCCCGGGCCTTTGGTCAGGTGGGCGGTCCGGCGGCGACGTACAATGACATCGCCCGCTTTGTCGCCGGTCAGTCACTGAGCCCGGGAAGTCCCTTGCGCCGTCTCGAGGCTCTCCCTGCGGTGCGACAGCATACGACGGAGTCCACGGCTCTCTCAAAGACCTGGCAGGACCGACGCCTCAATGTGATTCGTGATTGGGCGAAGCAGGAGATTCACCCGAAGATCGCCCGGCCGCGGATTGTGAAGTACCCCTTTGCTGGTCCGGACTTTGTTCATGCAGTGACACTCTTTCCGGGAGCGGATGAGTATATCCTCGTCGGACTCGAGCCGCTGGGGTCACTTCCCGATTTCCTGGCGATGTCCGATCCTGTCCTGAATGCCTATCTTACCCACCTCAATCATACCCTGCGGAGCATTTCCCAGCGGAGCTTTTTCATCACCACTGAGATGAGGGAGGACTTCGGAAAACAGGGGGTCGATGGGGTCTACCCCGTCCTGCTTTATTTTGCCGCGCTCACGAATCACGAGGTGATCAAAGGCGATTTCATCAAACTTTCTGCCGGAGGAGAAGCGGTCGTCGTCGCCCCGGCAGAAGCGGACGGGATCCATCTTCAGATTCGTGCGCTGGACCGACTTCCCGACTTTCCGCCGGTTCAGAATCTGTATTATTTCAAGTATGACCTCTCCGATTCGGGGTTCAAGGCAAGCAGCACCCTGAAGGCCTTTCTTGACCGTCGCCCGGGCGGGATGGGTTATCTCAAGGCGGCCTCCTATCTGATGCATACGGAGGCGTTTACGAATATCCGGAACTATCTGGTGGGAGATTGTCAGTATCTTCTCCAGGATGAGTCGGGAATCCCGGCCGAGTTTTTTGCGACCTATTTCAACGTCAGTTACTACGGCAAATACATCGGCCCCATCGACACCTTTGCCGAGCACGATCAGCCCTTCCTCCGGCAGGTTTACGCCTCGGGAGTCGCCAAAGCGCTTCCTTTCGGCACGGGCTATCGCATGCGCGACGAGGATGCCATCCAGATGTTCGGGATCAGGAAATAGGTGACCGGGCGGAGTGAAGGGGGTAGAATTCCGCTACCCCCGTATGAAAAAACTCCCCCTTTTTCTCGCTGTCGGATTATGCCTCGTTCTCCCAATCGTGGCGGAGGACCGGAAGCCAAACGTCATCGTCATCATGGCGGACGATCTTGGTTACGGGGATCTCTCCTGCTACGGAGCGACCACGTTCAAGACACCCCACATCGACCGGCTCGCGGAGGAGGGGAGACGATTTACCAATGCCTATTGCACCGCGTCCACTTGCACTCCGACCCGGTATTCATTCCTGACAGGTACCTACGCCTTTCGCGAAAAGGGAACCGGGATCGCTCCTCCGAGCAGTCCGGCGGTGATTCCCGGCGGAACCAACACCCTTGCCTCGATGTTGAAAAGCGTCGGCTACAAGACGGCGGTGATCGGAAAGTGGCACCTCGGTCTGGGAGGACCGGAGGGGCCTGACTGGAATGGCGAACTCAAACCCGGTCCGCTGGAAATCGGATTCGATTACTCCTTTCTCCTTCCCACCACCAATGATCGCGTCCCTCAGGTCTATGTCGAGAATCACCGGGTCCTCAATCTCGATCCGGCCGACCCGCTGTGGGTGGGAAACAAGGCTCCCGATGCGAATCATGTCACCGGGATCTCCCATCGCGAGACGCTCAAGATGGACTGGACCCACGGGCACAACGGCACCATACACAACGGGATCAGCCGCATCGGGTTTTACACCGGCGGACAAACCGCACGCTTTCGCGATGAGGATCTCGCCGATAAATGGGTCGAAAAGTCGGTAGCCTGGATTGAGGAGAACAAGGACGCGCCCTTTTTCCTCTTTTTCGCCTCGCACGATCTCCATGTGCCGCGGATTCCGCATGAGCGGTTTCAGGGCGTGACTCCGCACGGGTTCCGCGCCGACTCTATTGTCCAACTCGACTGGTGTGTCGGTGAGTTGACTACGACGATCGAAAAACTAGGATTGTCGGACAACACCCTTTTTGTGTTTTGCTCGGATAATGGTCCGGTGATGGATGACGGATATGCCGACGGGGCTCTTGAAAAAGTGGGAGAGCACCGGGCGGCCGGTCCCTTCCGGGGAGGGAAATACAGCGTCTACGAGGGCGGCACGCGGACTCCTTTCATCACCCGATGGAAGGGCACGATCACTCCCGGAGCGTCCGAAGAAGTGGTCTCGACGATTGATCTCTATGGCAGTCTCGCCGGCCTCACCGGAGCTGTGATTCCAGAGAATGCGGCTCTCGATACACAGAATGTGATGGGCGCGCTCCTCGGGGAGGCGAATGCGAAGGGACGCGAAGACCTCGTGCAACAGGATAACGGGACGGCGGGAAACTACGGATTCCGCTCCGGTAATTGGAAACTCCTCCGCCATGACTCCCTCACGACCCGAAATCTGGTGGTCGAGAAAGAGTTGGAAAATGGAGCGGTGCCCCGCTTCCAACTCTTCGACCTATCCGTCGATCCCGGAGAGAACGAGAACCTCATCGACAGTCAGCCTGAAGTCGCGACCCGCTTGCAGGCGAGACTTCAGGAGATCATCGACTCAGGGCGTTCGCGGCCCTGAGTCGGCGATGAATCAACCCTCCTGTTGTTGAGGGAGGACCTGGGCGACGATGATGTTCTGCTGGGCGATCGACTGATTCAGGCTCGCGGGATTCCACGAGTCGACCACCTCCACGGTGATTCCGCTCGAGGTATGCTCGAATAGGATCGGGGCGACCGACTCGGGAAGGCGGATACAACCGGCAGAGGCGGGGTAGCCGGGGAGGTCGCCGATGTGAAGTCCGACGGCGCTGTCTCCGAGGCGCTGCCAGTAGGGGAGATTGCATCCGTAAATCGTTGAGGTTTTGCCAGTCTTGACCCGCTCGGTGATTTTGAATTCCCCTCTCGGGGTGTATTTCCCGGATCGGGCGGTCGAGACGGCGGTATCGAGAGCGATCGTGTTCCCGACGATGAGGTAGGCCCGCTGTTTGGAAACATCGACCACGATTCTTTTCTTGGCGTCCTTGCTTGCGGTGAGGAGGTCGTGATTGATGTAGGCATCCCGATGGACATCCTGGTAACCGCTCTTGGGGGCCTGTGACGGGATCGGAGCGGGAGCCTGACGGATGGAGTTCTGGTAGGAGACCTGCTGGATGCGCATCTCCTTCTTCTTGGCGGCATTCTGGAATAGTCCCGCCTCGGCATTGGTGACCGAGCCGAGGGTAATGCCGAGCAGGGCGAGCACCGTGATCGCCTCGCGAACGCCGTGGGCCTGGACTTCGGCGTCCTCGAAGATAAATCCGAACTCGCCTTCATTGCTCTCACAGAAGGAGGCGAACTGGTTCTCATCGGCGAGGAGCAGTCCGAGCAACTGAACACGGGCGGAGTTTTCATCCTCACCCGGCTGCCAGCGGATCAGAGGGAGCGTCGCGGTCTGATTACCGATTTCGGAATCGCTTAGGGACGAGCCGAATACTTCGAGGAAACGTCGCACAAAATCGACCGGCTCGGAGGCATCGGAGAGCGTGTCGAAAGCCGAAGCATCCGGGAAGAGATTCTGCAGGTGGATCTCAAAGGCCTTGTCTGACCATTCCGGTGCGCTCTCCGCGGAGTTCTCATTAAGTTTGAGCGAGAAGAGCTGGAAGAGTTCGCTCTCCTGCGGATTGGAGAGAACCGTGACGCCGTCGAGTGAGACGTCGAACCAGATCTCCGATTCCGAGAAAAGCGAGGCGCAGAGCTCGATCTCGGTGGTTCCGCTTGGATGGAAATCACTTCCCTCGGCAGGGAGTTGATCGACAGGGCCCAGGAAGGTGGCGTTGTGTTTCATTGCTTTGGTGTATCGGTTAGAGTGTATTGCAGTTGTTGTTTACCAGTCGGAACTGAGGCCCGGATGCCAGGGTTCTGAGACTGAGGAAAGGACCGTGTGCATCATCGCCGGGGGGATGTCCGGGAACACGGAAAGAATGCGGGCGATGATTCCGGAAACCCGCGGGGCCGCAAAACTGGTGCCTGTCTGCACCTGCACGCCACCGCCGATCCAGGCGACTTCAACATTTTCACCCCTCGCGGAAAAGCTGACGAGACGATCCGAACGGAAGAAGAGGTCGTCAGAGGCAGTGTCGGCCAGATCCACTCCCACGACTGAGGCGAAATGGGAGGGCCATTCGGTTTCAAACGTATCACTATTGCTGCAGGCCGCGACGATGTGAGCTCCGCGTAACCAGGCCTCGTCGGCCCATTCCTTGTGCGGCAGGATGAATTTGGCGAGCCCCCGGCAGCCGAAACTGCAGTTCAGAACCTGGTACCCGCGGTTCATCGCCTCGCGCACTCCGGCACAGATCAGATGCGTCCGCGAGACACTGCGGGCATCAATGACGCGGAAACTCCCGAGCTCCGCCCCCGGCGCGACCTCGTGAATGATCCCGGCGACGGCGGTGCCGTGTCCATAGGTGTCGTGACCTCCGGCTTCGATCAGTTTTACCAGCCCGTCCTCTTCCTCAAAACCGACCGAGTCACGAATCGTCAGACCCGAGAGCCGCGGGTGGGAGCTTTCAATTCCCGAGTCGATGACCGCGACTCGCACCCCTGCGCCGGTTCCGAAACGGGCGGCCTCCTTCGCCTCCTCCAGAGACGGCCAGCTTCTGGCGCTTGTGGAGGCTACTCTCATAATTCCAGATCGAGGATGCTGGTGAGGAGTCGGTAGTTCACGAGTCGTTCGAGGACGGTGGACAGGCGGCGTACCCGATTCATGCTTCGCGCTGAAAAGCCGGGAGGATCGGGGGCGTCAGGGCCGGCCTTCAACTGGACACAACTGATGACTCCCTGAAGCTGGCCGCCGAAGTAAAAAGGTGTCACGATCATTGCCGCGGTGACCTGACCCAGCGCCTTATCCGTTCGCTTCGAATGGGCGGCGTTGAGGTAGACCTGATTCTCACAAAGAGACTGCTCCGAGGCGAAGGAGAGACTGATGAGGCCTTCGCCGAGCGGCTGGGACCAGCCGATGAATTTGGGGTCCGGTTCGGTATGGGTCACCACCAGATTCGCCTCGGTGACATCGGCGATCCAGATCGACATTGAATCTGCCGCGACACATTCCATGACCGCCCGCAGCATCGAGCCTCCCGGATCACCAATGAGATTTCGGAACTCCTCCGGGGAGATGGCCGCCGCCGCTTTCGCCAGGGCCTTCTCCACCATTGCTGAGTGTTGGGACAACTGGGGATCGGGGGCAATCACGTGACAATTCCGGTTAAAGTTGAGGGCAGCGTCAGTTCTAAAGGATACAGGATAGACGTTCGGGAATCAAAGTGATTCACGCCCGCCTTCATCCATTTGCGCTACCCGAATCGAACCAGGTAGGTAGAGGCAGGGGAGTTGCTCAAACCAGCTCAGCTGGATTTCAATGAACCGGTATCCTCGAGTGGCAATATCACGCTGTCGGCGGAATTGCCGGAGGTATTGCCGGCGGGTTTTGCGGAAGTGAGGGAGGACGGTTCGGCTGAGACAGTGGGGCCAGCAGCTCGGGATTGACTTCGACGGGTGTGCCGCCCCGCGATAGGTAGAGATCGTAGTGCTGGAAGAGCAAATGCATCATCGTCACCTGGCTCCAGGTGATCACGACATAAACACCCACGAAGAGAGCGAGATAGCCGACCATGGCGAGGGGAACCACCAGGACCGTAAGGACGAGCCACCAGAGGAAAAGACTGCCCCCGACCTTCTTCAGGAAATCAAAAGCAAAGGTTTTCGAAAACCCGGCCTTGAAGTCCATCATCATCCCCGAACGGAGTTGGATGGGGGCGATCAGTATCACCGTGATCAAGATCGTGGCCATATAGAGCAAGACTCCCAGGAGTATTGCCACCACGATGATGACTTCGTTTTCCGGGGCAAGGATAGGAGCGATGAACATCGGCACCATCGCGATCATGATTAGGGGAATCATGAACAGGCTCGCGACGAGGGAGCAGACGGTCGGCCAAAGTCCCGCTTTGAGATGCTCTCCAAAATGGGTGAAATCGAAGTCTGCAGCCGGAATTCCCGCCCGCTCACCGACATGGCGACGGAAGAGATACCCGAGCATTACCATCTGCCCGACCACCGGGATGAGAATGCAGACAGAGAGAAGAAGGAGAGTGATCCATTTCTTCTCTGTCTTGAACAGATCCATGCAGGCGGCGCCGAAGTCGATTTTCATGAATCCAGAGTAATGTGGGAAAGGGGCTCCTGACAAGTTCGCGTTTTTAATCAAGGGGGCGGGCGTGAACTTATGTCAGGCTCATCGACTGACCGGAGGTTCGGTGCAAAGTTGCACGAAGGCCTCACGGACGCGGGCGGTCTGGACGGCGTCCATGATGAGGTAACGATCGTTGCCGTCATCCTTCCCGTGGAAGTCGGTGCGCCCCTCGTCGTCGACTTTGACGTGGCCCTTTGGCGAGAGGTCGAAATAGCCGCGGTCGGAATAAATCGCCTGGAGCGCGGCGGTGAGATCCCAGGTGGGACGGTCGTGCGGTTGTTCAGGGATGTAGGCGAGGTAACTATCTTTGATGAGGTGGTGCTCCACGTAGTTAAAATCCTCGACGATGCTTTTCCAGGGATAGGCGGCGGCGATACCGATCTCATACCCGCTCCAGATCACCGGTGAGGGCCACTTGGCGGCGATCTTTTTAGCGGCAGGAATGTCGAGCTTCACATTGTACTCAATGTGTTTGGTGTTGTGCCGGATCGTCTGGAAAGCCCCGGCCATAATGACGAGTTCCTTCACCTTCGCCTTAATCAAGGCAGGGCCGTCGAGAGGGGAAAACTCATCGGCTTTCGAGTCGAGGAGACGGGCGAAGTTGGTGAAAAAGCCGACCTGCACCAGCATGACCGAGCCGTCGGGTTGGCCGGCAAGGGTCCGGCGGATCAGCGAAACAGCTTCGGGTGCCTCTGCCCCGGTGAGATCGTGGGGAAAGAGAGGTTTGCCTTCCGCATTCTTGCGGTCAACCTGGCCATTGAAGCGTCCCTCCTCCTTCGCGGCTCCCTCGCGGACCGCACCGAGCGGGATGTCCGGAAAACCATACCAGGTATTGAGCGCGTCGATGTAGGCGATCGACTTGGGGTGATCTTTCGTCGAGGTCACCGCGAGCAGTTCGACTGCTCCGCGCCGGGCGAGCTGATGGATCATCGCGAGCGCCATGGCATCGTCGATGTCATTGCCCATGTCGGTGTCGAAAATCAGTTTCACGGGAGCTTTCCCGGTCTGTGTCAGGGCAGGGGACAGCGTGAGGGAGAGAGCGAGGAGAGTGAAGAGGGTTCGATGCATGGGGAAAGAGGGCTCAGTGCCGGAACGATGGCGCGGATTGCCCCCCTAGCCAAGTGGCGGGATAGAGGCATTCCACAAGGTAATGACCGCGGTGCCCCTATCGATTGAGATAGTGTATTTCCCAAACCAAGGAATGGGGCTTGCCAAGCCCCTTCGTTCCAGGATGCGGCACTGAAGCTCAAGCCGCCATGCAATCAAGCGGACTCACCACCCCGAGCCCGTGCACCCCCGTCGCGACATGCAGGTAGATCTCGGTCGTCGTGATGTCTTCGTGGCCGAGGATTTCCTGGATTGTCCTCAAGTCCGTTCCGGCTTCGAGGAGGTGGGTGGCGAAAGAATGTCGCAGCGCGTGACTGGTGACGCGTTTCTCAATCCGCGCCGTTTGTGCCGCGCGTTTGATCGCTTCGTTGTAAACCTTTCCGTGGAGGTGATGACGTCGCCGGATGCCGCTTTCGGGATCGACCGACAGCTGCTTCGCCGGGAAGATCCAAAACCACTCGAAGCTATCAGCTGCTTTGCGGAATTTCCTAGCAAGTGCACCGGGAATGTAGACGCCCGCCACGCCGTCCCGCTGGTCCTGCTCCCAAAGCGCCCTGGCCCGTTCAATTTGCTCCGCGAGTTCTCCACACAGTCGTTTCGGGAGCACGGTCATGCGATCTTTGTCTCCCTTGCCGAGGCGCACTGTCACGGTGCCGCGATCGAGATCGATATCCTTCACCCGCAACCTCACCACCTCGGATAGGCGCAGTCCCGCGCCATACTGTAAGCGGGCGACCAAGCCGTATCGAGCGTTGTGTTTTTTCGCCATCAGCGCACTCGTTCCCTCCGTCTGCCCGGTATCGGGTTCGGGAGCAGGATTCTCCAATGCCCCGAAAAGCCGCTGGGTCTCCCCCTGTGAAAGCACCACCGGCACGCGGGCCCCGGTCTTTTTCAGCTTCACGTTGAACACCGGCTCCTCCTTTCCTAGGACCTGCTTGAAGAAAAAGGCCAGGGCGTTCAGAGCCTGCTTTTGCGTGGAATAAGCGCAGTCCTCGTCATCCACGACCGAAGTCAGAAACCGGGTCGCGGTTTCCTCGCGCATGATTTCGCGCTCGTCGCCTGCAAAACCCGCGTAACGCGCGGCCCAGCTCCGGTAACATTTCTTGGTCTCCAAGGCCAAACCTCGTCTCGAACCGGCGGAGTTCACCGCCGCGCGGACCCGCTCGGGCAGGCTGCGGTGATCGCCGCCGTCCTCGGCACAGGCATTGAGCCAAGCCAAATACCATTTGATGGCGTCTTGCCATTGCTCGAGTTGCCACGTCTCCCGCTGCCGCCCCTTGCCGAGCACCTCGTCACGCCAGAAACTCCGTGCCGCCTCGCGTCCGGCCGCGAGTTCGTGGCGCAATCGAAAATTCTCGAACCACTCAAGGACGAGGAGGAATCCAGTCCGTTCCCGGTCGGACAATCCACGGAAGGCGGCGAGGTCCCTCCGCCAACACCAACGCACTTTCTTTTGAGTTTCGGTCGTGCTCATGCTGTTCACAGAAACAGTTCATTTTTCGGGCGTCAAGTAGAAAAGTGTTCTTCCGAACAGTTTTTACCGTCGTAGGCATCCCTTGGATGATCGGCGGCCCCCTCCGAAGGTCGCGTGTATCCAAGAAGGAACGGAAGCCTCGCAAACCGGGGACTCTCCGCCCGGATACACGCACGCGCGTGGCGAATATCCTTGTCAGGACGTGGGATCTTCGGCACGCTGGCGAAGGATCGTTCGGGGGATATAACTGCCGACGGTCATATGAATAAATACTGTTCGATCCGGAACACCCTGACAGTGGCAGAATTTCGGATGGTCTTGGGGTGGAATTTTGTTCTTTACAGGGTGTGTTCATGCGAACTATAATCGCGCCGTGGAGCACGGCGAGAAGCGGAGCTTCTCAGGTCGGGCGACCAAGCGATTATAGGCCGGAGATGGGAACCCCGGGGTAAAGGACAAAATGCCTTCGGGCGACGACCACCCGCCCTTCAGCCAGATTTGCCTGCTTCCCCTCGCGAGCTGCGGGGAAGGATAAAATCAAGGGGGGCAAAAGTGCATGGACTTCGTCGCACACAACGTTTGCCCCCGGGAACCTTGATTTCATCGGGGGTGTTGGGACAAAGATGCCGGGAGAGCGGGAGGATTTCACATTCGGGAATCGAGGGCCGATGCCACCTGGCACTGTAGATCGGGGGATCGAACAATACGTCACGCACAACGCCCTCCATCGCTCGTTGTTCGCTTGCCATCCCTGCGTTCGACCTGCTAAACTGACTTCCAAAGTTCCCCTGGCGAAACGGCCGTGAGCGGACTTCTCCGTTCGCCTCAAAAAATGACTTCTAAAGCGTTACTCAGTTTGTTCGCTTGGAGTCTGACATTCGTCGCCATTTCGCAGGAGCCGGAAGTCAGCTATAGAGAGCATGATCCATTCGGGACCGATCCCGATCCATTCCGGCAGGATCCAGATTGGACATTCCAGGAACTGAAGGACGCTTTCAAAGCGGGAGGGTTTGTGATCCACGCGTATCGAACTAATCACATTTCTGGATCAGCCGAGATTCTGGCAACGGAGATCGAGACTGACGAGAAGCGTTGGATCATTTTTCGACCGAACCAGGCGTATCGTGATTTCCGATTCTCGGGGATCGACCTTTCACCAGTCACTCTGGAAACAACCGATGGATCTCGGGCTGCCACAGTCGAGACGAAGGTGGTATTTGAGATCCTCAGCACCGATCCACCATCACGCTTGGTTCTCTCTGATCTGATCGAACCCGGAGCGAAGATCGAGCGAAACACGAAGGCGAACAAGGCAGAGTAGGCAAGCCTCACCACGCCACGAGTCGAAAGCTTCATGAACATTCAACCTTCAATTCCGATTCGGAGTGGCGCTCTCAGGTGAGGCTGCCTATCTTCGGACGTTCGATCCGGAACACCCTGACAGTGGCAGAATTTCGGATGGTCTTGGGGTGGAATTTTGTTCTTTACAGGGTGTGTTCATGCGAACTATAATCGCGCCGTGGAGCACGGCGAGAAGCGGAGCTTCTCAGGTCGGGCGACCAAGCGATTATAGGCCGGAGATGGGAACCCCGGGGTAAAGGACAAAATGCCTTCGGGCGACGACCACCCGCCCTTCAGCCAGATTTGCCTGCTTCCCCTCGCGAGCTGCGGGGAAGGATAAAATCAAGGGGGGCAAAAGTGCATGGACTTCGTCGCACACAACGTTTGCCCCCGGGAACCTTGATTTCATCGGGGGTGTTGGGACAAAGATGCCGGGAGAGCGGGAGGATTTCACATTCGGGAATCGAGGGCCGATGCCACCTGGCACTGTAGATCGGGGGATCGAACAATACGTCACGCACAACGCCCTCCATCGCTCGTTGTTCGCTTGCCATCCCTGCGTTCGACCTGCTAAACTGACTTCCAAAGTTCCCCTGGCGAAACGGCCGTGAGCGGACTTCTCCGTTCGGCTCGTCATTAAATGAACAAGCTAATTCGGCCAATTCTCTTGGGATGCACTATTTATGTTGTGCTCGCTGCGGTCATAGCGGCACCAAGCTGGTGGCGCTATCTCTCACCCCGTGTTTACAAAACCGCCTCAAGTCCCGACGGGAGTTGGTCAGTCACGGTCCTTCGACAGCGCAAATACGCAAATCCGCTACGGGAGGGGATAGATGTCAGCATTGTTCTCACTGACGCAACCGGTAAAACTTTACTCCGAAAGACAATCGACACGCGTGATTTGTGGCACGACGTCGATGTGGGGTATCGGGATGTCATCTGCAGGAACGACGAGGTTTTGCTTGGTCCGCAGTACTGGGACGGGACGCAGCTAACCTATTTTAAAATGAACAAGCGTGACTTCGAATAAGCCGAACACGCCGGCGATGGCAAGCCCGATCCCGTTGTGAGTTGATTGACTTCCCTGACTCGAACCCTTACTCTCCCATCGTGTTCGCGCTCCCGGATCGGACTCGCCATGCCTCAAACGTTCGGGAAAGAGAATGAACCGCCTCATCCATACGCTCACGATATCTGCGGTGGCGACTTTCGCAGTATCTGCGAGAGCACAGGAGGAACTGCTGAATGATCCATTCTCGCCGGATGCACCTGCAGTAGAAGCCCCATCAAATCCAGATCAATTGGAGCCCATTCCCGCCTACGATCCTGATGGGTATGACCAGGCGGTTTATCGCTCACTACTAGGAGCCGAGGACGCTGACGCCTGGATGATTGGCAAGCCGAGTTTTTCTCCAGAATATGCGGTGATTCTGCGTCACTTCAACATTACCGATGACCCATTTGATCGGAAGATGGAATCGCAACGGTGGGTGCTGGAATATGTCGAAGCCAAGAAGCAAATTTGGCGGTGGAAGGATCTCGAGGGAGGGCGGATGGAGCTAGACATTGAGGTCACAAGGGATCTGAACGAGAAGAGTGTCGAGGTAGCTCCGGAATTTGCCGCAGCGATACTTAGCGCCTGGGAGTCAGTGCTTAGGAAGACACGGTATCCCGAGGTTGATTACCGGGGATTGGATGGTGCCACATACCAATTTTACTCCCGCTACGGATTGTTCGGAGAGATTTGGACGCCTTCCACCGGACTCCCACGGATGATAACAGACTTGGGTCACGAGCTTTGCGCGGTTGCCAAGGCCGACGAAAAGGATCGGAAGAAGCACACTGAAAAGAGCCTTAAGTTGGCGAGCGCAATCCGAACCGCCACAAAGAAGCCCGAACAAAACGCGGCTGGACAACCCGCTACTCGCCCCTTGTCGGAATGACCCTTCTGACTACAACCCTAAACCCCGTTGCGGCGTGGCGCTCCCGGTAGCGGGTGCCAGCGCTCCACGTTAGGGCAAAAGAATGAGAAAAGTCCTCCAAGCCGTGATGCTACTTTCGGCATTCCTCTTTGGCTGCCGGAAGAGCCCGAAAGAAAATTCGCAGTCCATCAAGGTCGAGCCCGAAAAGCTTGTTCCGGGTCCCATCGTTCACGAAGAATTGACCGAAATACAAAAATCTCGAATTACGGCGGTTCAAAAGGCCTTCTCGGAGGTCGATCCAACTCCACTTGGAAAATGGATGGAGGATTTTCAGCGTGATAGGGACCCAGATCGGGAGATTGAGATCTGGGAAGCCATGGCAGAACCTTTCACTGCATTCACATCGCAATCTGGAATCACGCTTGATATGAAGAAGGAGGCATTTAGCCTCCTTCTATCGAGGTCCGGATCACCTTCGACCGAAACTCTCAAGAGTTTTGACCTAACCGCGCTTTCGCCACAGCAGGCCCAAGATCTACTTGATGGTTTCATGCTTGATCCAAAACCAATTACCGTAACACCAAAAGGCCCTAACTAGGCGGCGCATCGAACGGGCTAACGCCCGTCCGATGGCCTTCGACGTTCGGCATGAAACGAAAAACACTCAGCGATTGCGCCAACTGGAATGAAAAATAGAACATGTTGTTATGAGAAATTCCGCACTAAGACTCATCAAACTACAGACGATTTATATATTATTGTTACTTATTATACTAATATGGGCTGAGGTGGCGAATCGCTCGATGTTGAAATTCTATTACTTGGCGCTAAGGAGCGGGGAAGAATTTGACGGTGCCTCACCTTGGCTACCTCCTCCAGTTTCCTTGAGTATGGGTCTAATCTGTGCTCTGGTCTTTAATATCATATCCTTATGGCGGATACATAAATCTGAACTTCCCCCGAAACGGTAGACAAGCTGAAGGCGCCAGGCCCCGCATCTTGAGGGCTACGGCTCCTTTAGAACCCCGCCCTAATGTCGTTCGGCTTGAAATGAGATGATCCTGAAACCAATACGCCATTGGATCGTCGGTGCGGCAAGGAAGGTTACAATTCGAGGGTGGACATCAATGACTGTCCAACAAATCCACTCAGTATCCCTTGTAGATGTTCGCAAGAAGAGTGATGATTTTCGACACACAATTGTCGCGGCCCTCTATCTTTTGGCGTCCACGGATAGCCGAAGGTTTAAGCGTGTAATCGATAGTTTTGATTGGATCGTAAACCAGGCCCTCTCGACCGGGGGCGCTGAATACCAGCACTGGGCTCGTGCGTGCGTCATAAATTTCGAAGAGGATTGGCCTGGAAGAGATATTGGATTCACAGTTGCTTGGCATGCAGCGGTACTCATTCATGAGGCAACTCATGCCCATCTGAGCAACCGCGGGATCAGCTACGATGACTCGAACTGCGCACGGATCGAGCGTCTATGCGTGAATGAGCAGAATCGATGGGCATCAAGATTGGAGGATAAAGAACTAGGACGGAGGCTCTATCAAGAGTTCGACCCAGATGATTGGAATTTTAGTTGGAATGCTTCGAGGTTTACCCATCTCAAGTCGAAAATTAAAAACGCACTCGCGGACTAAGCCGAACAAACCGGCGATGGACAAGCCCGATCCCGTTCTGAGTTGATTGACTTCGCTGATTCAAATCCTTATCCTCCCATCGAGGTCGCGCTCCCGGATCGGGCTCGCCATGCCTCGACGTTGGTGCAGAAAATGAAAGCGCTTTTCCTGATTGTTGCGATCTACATTTGCTCGTTGTCGTTGATTCGTGCTGACGAAAACTTGGTCGCGCTGGAATACGCTGAGATTAGCGGTGACGTGACCCGTGGATGGTTTGCTTCAACAGAGGCAATTCGAGAGGCTTCTGATTCGACCCCGACCTTCCAAGAGGTCCTCGGACGCGCTACGAAATATCTCGACGAGGAAGTTAAGCAGTTACAGTCCGGACCTCTCGGTGAATCGCTGAGAGATGTCGCTTCCTGGTCGTTTACACGAGCGCGCGTCATTCCAGTCGACTTGAATCGGACTCGACGAACACCCAGCGAATGGAAGTCAGGGAGCTCCGCAGGCTTCTTCTATCTTTTGGCGTTCTGGGCGCTAGATGAGGAAGGCAGTTCAATCGAGCTCAAGGAGATCGGAATTCTTTCTGATCTTTCGATCATAGAGCTGACGGAACTTCACTCCACAGATGCGGAGAAGGAGTGGGAGGGACACATGAAGGCTGAAATCGACGGGCACCAACAAGACGAGGCACTCAAGCCCTGACCGCTCCGAGTCGAAATGACTTTTCCAATTCGCCAGATTCTTCCAAGATCAACCCGCGCTCTCCGCCAGGGCTGAGTTCTCTTTACGTTAGGCCCCACTTACATGCGCATACTCAAATCGCTAGTTTCAGCAGTCATCATCCTCACGATTGTGGGTTGCACTAAGTCAGACCCGACGAGTGAGGCCCCGAAGACGCCACCCCAGCCGAAAACTCACCTTCTCAAAGATGCGCTTGCTGTGATTACCAAAACGACCAACGGCACGGTCGCGCTCGACCAGTTGCCTGAGTCTATTCGCGCATTCAACCCGAAGCGCGTTGTCGTCACGTATGATGTCCTTGTGGTTTACACTGAAGAGAAGAAGGGGAAGATTCTCAACCCAGAAGGCGGCCGTTCTTGTCCTGCCATAAACATGTTCATGATTTCGCCAGAAAATGAGCCCGGAATATTCAGTTTTAACGAATTCTGACCGGCCTAACACTGGTCGGCTGGCAACGGCTTCGCCGTCGCCAGCGACCTGACGTTCGGCAAAAATGAAATGAAAGCCCTCCTAAGTGCTGTCATTTGGATCGACCTCCTCGCCTGCTGCTGGATTATTTTCCAGTTTCCAATCATAAAGACGACAACGTCTAACGCACTGGCAGCGATCGAGGATAAATTCATTAGGCCGGAATTATCAGACGAGGAACGAGGACATTTGGAATCTTTGAAGCAACGAATTGAAGCGAACCAAACTGCCGTGATGGATTGCCTGACAAGTGCGAGAGTTGGGGCAATCTCAATCGGCGGTATCTTACTCATTCAGAACCTCGCTCTTATGGCGATGCTACGGACGCTCAAACGTGCCGAACCGAACTCGGCTGGACAATCCGCTACCGGACCCTTGTCGAAATGATCCCTGTGCCAAAAACCCTTAACCCCGTTGCGGAGTGGTGCTCCCGGTAGCGGGTGCCACACTTCAAACGTTGCCTATGAAGATTTTACGTTAATAATGAAAAGGATAATCTCGTCCCTTCTGCCACTAATTTTTGCCGGATGCACTCCTCAGCACAAGGAGATCGTGTTACTTGAGGGGGAATTTGAAAAGATCGTCGTGACTACCGTGGTCGAGTTGCGTCAACTTGCCGAAAGACATGGGAAAAATAATCCTGAATTTCTAAGAAATTTTCAGCTCGATTCTCTTCAGATGCTTCAGTTTTACAAAGCCGAGGCTCTTGATGACGGGGCGTTTTTAGAATCACCGGAATCTCAAGATGTGGAACACCTTTATATCCCTGTCGACTCCAGTTTTGGAAGGCTGATCAACGAATTTCTTCCCGAGAATGAAAGGCGATATTGTATTCACGATGAGTTAATAAAATTAGATATGCTGGAATCAATTCTGTTAAAATATTTTCACGCGATGCCCCAATTAAAGACGGCGATGTAACGCACAAAAAGAATGACCCGTCTTAGCTTTCAAATGCAAAAACAGAACGAAATTCCGAACAGTGGTCGGCAGGCAACGGCTTCGCCGTCGCCTGCGACCTGACGTTCGGCTCAAAACTATGCGTATCTCCCTTGTAATTATTTTCGTGGTAATGTCGTCATGCTCAAGGAAAGCTGATCAGGTTCCTGCGTCAGATGAGTCTACGCGGCTCGATGCAATCGTAGGGACATGGAGATCGAATTCCGTGAAGTATAAGAGATCGAATTCCGTGAACTATACGAGACGGGAGAAATACATCGTGATAACTTTTACAGGTGACGGGCGTATCGTTGATTACTCGGTCATGATCTTCGATCCACTTTCAGGTAAGACTTCAGGGACGAGTCCAAGTGAGGGCACCTACCGAATTAGTGAAGACGAAATTCATTGGGTGATCGACGGACGCAAAGCACGGATCCCCTATAGTATTGAGGGCGCGACTATGCGCGCAACCTTTGGACAGGAAGACTTCACTTTTAAGAAGCAAGCCGAACAAGCCGAGCCTCTCAAGCCCTGACCTCTCCGAGTCGAAATGACTTTTCTCGTTTGTCAGTTTACCGCACACTCAGCCCACGCTCCCCGACAGGTCTGAGTGCTCTTTAACGTAAAGAGAGATAATGAGCCCCAAATTCAGCATTCCTAGCGATTCCCTCACTCTTATCAGTGCAACCGATGAGTCCTGAATTCCATTACACCCTCTTAATCGCAAAACCTTTGACGGAGGTTTGGAGCGCTTTGACCGAGAAGAAGATGATCGACCGGTTCTACATGGCCCCGGTGCATACATTGGAGCTGAAGGAGGGCGGCAAGATTAAGCTACGGAAGCGAAGCGGAGTTCATTACCGGAACAATTACGGAACTCAAGGCCCCTAAGTCGCTGGTGCATACGTTCAAGTTTGCAGGTTCCAATGATCCTGAGACTCGCGTTGTTTACAAGCTTGAGCCAATTGGCGAGTTGATGTGTTCGCTGACGATTTCCCACACCGGATTTCAGTCGGAGGATCAGACCTTCGCGGACATCACCGGGGGATGGCCCGTGATCGCTTCTTCGCTCAAGACGCTCCTTGAAACGGGGCGTGGATTGCCCTGGCCAAAGAATAATGAACCCTGACAAGAGGCGTAGGAAGGGGCTTGCGGCCCTCCCCTGTGCTCATCGTTCTGCCTGAAATTTCATGTCTTTCTCCCTCCCCAACAAAGCGGTTCCCGGAGGATGTGTGGTCGCACTCGTCGGACTCCTCCCCATCGCTCTCGGATTCCTGCTCGGTTTGGGGGTATGGAAAGCCTGTCAGATTCCGCCGGAAGAAAGGCCTGAAAAGTGGATTTCCGGAGTTCTTCAGCTGGGTGGAGGTGCACTAATTTGTGTGCTTCCCGGAGTGGTTATGATTTACTTCGGTATGCGGAGAGCGATGAGGGCTGACATGACCGCCCCGTTTTCCGAATCAAAACCCACCATGCGATTCTAAGTTGAAATTTCCCATTTGAAGAAGCCATACGATCGATATTGAAGGCAAAACGCGATGCGGCTTCAACGGAGCCCTGAAACCCTTGTCATTCCACCGGCACCGATTATTGAATAATGAAACGAGATCTTACAGATCCAATCTCGAGATGAGGCGAATTACCCTGACATACACATAATTCCATGCCTGAAAAACAACAAATAAACTGGGTCGATATGGTGGTCGCCAATCCGAAGCCGCTGGCTGAATTCTACGCCACCGTGGTTGGATATACGCTGGAACCGTGTGACGAGGGGGAGGGCCGGATCTCGTACAGTCTCATTGATGGCAAATCGAAAGAGGCTTTCGGAATCTGCGACAAGAACTCGTTTCCCAACTGGACGGGAGGGTGGGTGCTTTATATCGAGGTGGACAATTTCGAGGAGCGGGTCGCCCGAATCGAAGAGCATGGAGGGAAGATCGTGGGACAATGGCCGGGCGGAGCGGGCAGACGGGCGGAATGCCTTTTCAGAGACCCGTCGGGTGCAGGAGTGATGCTTCAGGCGGCAGGAGAACCCGTGTAAAATCCTGAGAAGAGGTGCCTTTAACCCCAGGTCTCTTAATTGCGAAATCGATGAAACCGCAGTCAGTCAAATATATGCTCATGGCGCAGGAGATGGATCGCGCCGTCGCCTTCTACCGGGATGGGATGGGTTTTGAGGAAAATTTCTCCTCGCCGCACTGGTCCGAGTTGAACGTGGGTGATGCCATTCTGGGATTACACGAAGGAGGCGATGGATCGCGGAATCCGACGGGACTCTCGTTGCAATATGAGGACGTGGTCCGGGCCTTTGAACGGGCGATCGAATTCGGTGCGACCTCTTTGCAGCGACCCGAGAGAAGAGAGGGCGAGCCTATCATTTTATCTATCATCATCGATCCGGAAGGAAATGAGATCATGCTGACGCAGTATGTCGGGCACGAGTGAGACGGGTGGGCTTTTTGCTTTCCGGTTTTGACTCAACTGTCCCGGAGGTTCGTTCAAGCTTCGGCGGACAGGAGTGTCCGCGCTCCTTTGGCGCTTCGCGGAAGTGGACGCTCACGGTATCCGGTTCAGTTCCCCTGCTTCCCCCGCCAGGCATCTCCGACCACGGCCGAAACAATGACGAGTCCGGTGACGAGGAGTTTGAGCGGTTCGGAGGCGCCGAGTTGATTGAGTCCGGCTCCGAGGGTCGCGATGATGAGGACACCGAGGAAGCTTCCGAAGACAGAACCGCGACCACCCATGAGACTGGTGCCTCCCACGACCACGGCGGCGATGGCGGAAAGCTCAAGCCCGGCCCCGGCGTTCGGGTCGACCGCTCCCATTTTTGAACTGTCAAAGGCGGCGGCGAGTCCGGCGAGGGCCCCGGCAATCACAAAGACGGCGATGCGGACGGGACGCGTGCGGATGCCGGAATAGATCGCTGCTTCTTCGTTCGCCCCGACGACAAGGACGTGGCGCCCGAAGACGGTGCGGCGGAGGACGAGTTGTCCGATCGCCACGAGGAGGATCGCGAGGAGAATGGCCGGGGAGAGGCCAAGACCTCCGAGGGGTGCCCCGAGCCATTCGACCGGTTTTCCGATATAGCGGGTCTGGGAATCGGTGGCGAGGTAGGCGAGGCCGCGGGCGATCTGCATCATCCCGAGAGTGACAATGAAACTGGGGAGCCCGAATCGGACTGAGATCCAACCATTGGCCAACCCGCAGAGAGCTCCCGCGCCCATGGCGAGAGGCAGGGCAAGTAGAAGGGGCAGCTTCGCATCGACCATGGCTAGACCGAGAACGGATCCGGCGAGAGCCATGACTGATCCGACGGAGAGATCAATTCCCCTGGTGAGAACGACAAAGGTCATGCCCACGGCGACAATGGTGAGCGCCGGGACCTGATTGGCGATCTGGTGAAAGGTGGCGGCGGAAAAGAAATTTTTTGCGAGGAGACTGAAGACAAGAATCAAAAAACCAAGGACCGCGACGAGCCCGAGTGATTCGCCGGGACGGAGAGTGAGTCGGGGAGGCAGGTGGTCTGTTGAGGCATCCTTCATTTCTACCGGATTGAATTAGCCGCAATTCCTGAATGGAATCTCGTTTGCGTCACGGCAACTGGGCCCGTGTCACCAGATCGACGGGTGTTTTTCGATCCCGGGGAGGGGCCTCACCCTTGAGAATGGAAAGGGCGAGCTCAATCCCATAGACGGCAAGCTGGTCTCCGTGTTGATCGGCGGTGGCGAGGATGCGGCCCTCGCGGATGAGCTCCTGCACGGCGCTGATGTTGTCGAAACCGACAAGGTGAACCTGGCCTTCCCGGCCACCCGCTTTCACGGCGGCGGCGGCACCGAGGGCCATGCTATCGTTGCACGCGAGGATGGCGACGAGTTCGGGATGGGCGGTGAGGATGCCGGCGGTTACGGTGTTGGCTTTTTCCATTTCCCACGAGGCGCTCTGGACGGTGACGACCTGAGCGGTGGCCGCTTTCATGGCTTCTTCGAACCCGGCGCGGCGCTGTTGCGCGTTAAAAGCGGTGGGGACTCCCTCGAGAATGGCGACATGGTCACCGGGTTTGAGCTTTTTGGCGAGTTCCGTTCCCACGAGTCGTGCCCCGTCCCGGTTGTCGGGTCCGACAAAGGGGATGCTCGTGCCTGCCCCGGAGAGGACGGACGGGTCGAGTCGGTTGTCGATGTTCACGACGACGATTCCGGCCTCCTGTGCCCGCTTCAGAACGGAAATGAGTGCCTTCGAGTCGGCGGGGGCAATGACGATGGCGTCAACTCCGCGGGCGATCATCTGTTCGACGAGGGCGACCTGCTGGGCGAGATCGGTCTCGTTGCGGATTCCGTTGGTGATGAGATCAAAGTCGTCGGGATTCTCCTTCTGGTAGGCGTCGGCTCCGTCTGCCATGGTCTGGAAGAACTCGTTGGCGAGCGACTTCATAACGAGGGCGACCTCGGGTTTGTCGGGGACTTCGGGGGCGCGTTCGCAGGCCGGGAGGAAAGCGAGGAGCGTAAGGACGATTAAGAAAGGGAGAGGCAATTTCATGGGGGCGGCGGATCGTGCCAAAAGTTGCCGGAGCGCGCCAGCTTTTTGTAGGCGATCAAGGAGGAATGAGCCCTGCTGAAGGGATTCAGCAGCGGGAAAATTCCCTTTTTGGTTCTGCAGATGGTTTAACTAAAGGGGTTTGAACACGGATTGGCACGGATAGGGGATTCCCTGCATCCGAGTCATCCCTTCTTCATCTGTGTCCATCCGTGTTAATAATTCAGGACACATGACTCGGAGATAACACAGATGGGCACAGATTTTCACGGATTAGCACGGATGATGGAGAAGGATACGGAAAGGTGGGTCCATCTAAGTCATTCGTGTGAGCGAAGCACAAACTGTGTTTAACTTTAACACAGAGGGCTCCCATGCCGCCTATCACGCCTCGCCCCGAAATACCTTCGTCAGGTAGGCCCGGAATCCCGGGGCAAAAAACTCTTCGTCCGAGCCGAAGGTGTCGTGCCGGTAAATAGAGGGGCTGTGGCCGAGGGAAAGGAGGTAGCGGTGTTCGCGCCCCGCCCCGAAGCGGATCCAGGGATGGGCCGCGGCGCATGGGTTGCGAATCACCTCCCACTGGGCGATCGGCAATACGGGCCAGATTTCTCCGCGGCACGCTTCCAGTCCGTCCGATTGGAGAACGAAGGAGCGGATTTCGGCTGGGAGGGAGACTTCCTGTTCGAGTTCCCAGGCGGTGAGGTGGTCCGGCGGGACTGGAGGGAAAAAGGAGGCGTCGATCTTTCCAACCCGGGCCTCAGGCAACTCGGTCAGGGAAATGATATCTGACTTCCAGGATGGATCCATGCGGGGTGAATGACGGCGGAATCGGTGGTGGGGGATTCCGAGACTAAGCCAGGGAGCGGCGGAAATCGAGCGAAGACAAAGGTGCCGGTAGGGCTTTGAACAGAGCCCTGTAAGGCAGTCTATTTATTAAAACTGATGGAGCCGACCTCGATGAGGGTTCCATACAGTTTTGTGGTAGCGCTCTTGCTTTCCAGAACGTGGAATTCGTCAAAGTAGGAGATACCGCTTGAGGTTGTCTCACCGAACTCCAATTGAAACTCGAACTCCACTCCGTTGAAAGTCAGTCGCTGGCTCGCAACTGGATCGGCAAGCCGCACAAAGTCCGCATCAGCCCAGGGGTTGGCCGGGTCCAACTGGTTTGCCACGTTGATCAGTTCGAAGTCAAAATTGAAGGTGGTCGAAGCATTGACACCGCTGAGAGCAAACTGAAGATCGGTCGCGAAGGAAATCTTGTCCGCCCCGGAGCCTCCGGCAATGGTCCCGTTGTAATAGGTGAGAGATCCGATTTGAAATCGTTCTCCGGCTCCGACTTCGGAGAAGGTGCTCGAATTGTAATCCAGCCAGCTCTTCGAGAGAATCGGAGCCTTTGCCATGCCACCCAGGGAGCCCAGCTCCTGCCCGGTCCACTTGTCCCGTCCCCAGGAAAAATAATCGGATGAGGTGCCTGCCGCGTTTAGACTTGAGACCATTCCTGACTCGCCCTTCGGATTCGAAAAACTGCCGGCGGCATTTCCCGAAATTGAGGCGGCTTCAACTCCAAGGGTACGCAGGGTAGTCGTGCTGGAGAGGTAATAGGGGTCGAGTGGAATCGCCCGGGCCTGAACGAGAGCTCCCGTGGGGAAATTGTCGCGGGAGACGCTGAATGGGCCCTTGTAGTCCTGCCATGGGTCACCACCGATACGGTATTGAAGCCGCGAAATAGAGGAACTGTTTTGATCGGTCAGGGTAACAGAGATGACGCGGTCAGTGAAAATGCCCATAACGGGCCGGTTAGGCGAAATGATGGGCGGAATCAGCTCGGCGGGAACGACGGAGTAGCTCTCGTTGGCGAGTCCGCTATTGGTGTAGAGGTCGCTGTTCGCGATCGCCTGGGCGGTGACGACCGATCCCGGAGGAACGGAGAGTGGACCGCTGTAGCTTTTCCAGGTCCCGAAGTCGACGGAGTAATAGAGGGTCGAGCTGCCCGCCGGATTGGGGTTGGTGATCGAGACGGGAAGGTTGAACTGAGTGATCGGAAAGGCTCCCGAGCCGATCGAAAACTTGGGGACGAGGAGCGCTGTCGATGCGCTTGGACCCCCGCCAGGCCCGGTCGGGGGAGTGGGGACGGCGGTATTGGGCACTTCGGTGGGGTCAAAGGTGGACGGGCCCGGAGGAGTGCCCGGAGGGACTTCCTCGTAATCCCAGATCCAGCCGCCTTTTTCGGCATAAAGCATGGACGATTTTGTATTCTCGTCCTCCTCGATTGCTTTGACGGCCGAAGGATCGAGAACGAGTCCCTTGATTCCGGGAGTGTTGCCTCCCTGTTGGAGGACAAATTTCTGTTGTCCGCTGTCCCAGTAAGCCCGCCATGAGTTGCTACTGGCTTCCTGGGCCGTCTGGAGAGCGAAAGTGAGCCGCTCGTCGACCTTGCTTCCGCTCAGCGTCGGAACCCGTGAGGCGGACTTCATCTCCTTTTTGAGCGCGGTTAGAACTTCCTCGGGAGACTTTGCCTTGGAGAGATCGCCGCCCGCTCCGATGTAGGCGGTGATGCTGCGATTCAAGGTCGCAATGTCGAGGGACAGTTTTTCCTTCTTCGTTGATCCGACGAGATTGGAAAAGGTGGCGATACCCAAAGCGGCGAGAATCCCGACGACCCCGACGGTGATCACGAGCTCAACCAATGAGAATCCGCGCTGTGCTTTCATGGGAAATCAACCTTAAACCCATGAATATCATAAATTTTATAAAAAACAAGAATTATTTATACGAATTTAGTCCTCAAGCTCGGGTTTCAAGGAGGCGGGAGGCCACTCGCAAGCCTGAGAGCAAGGCTCCCTCGATCGACCCGCTTGTGGTGTGGTCACCGCAGAGATAGAGGGGACCGCTGGCCGATACTGGCGGGTGATGTCCAGGGGGTTCAATCGGAAGCGCCCGGTTGATCCGACAGGTTTTGAGATGCGTCCAGGAGCCCGCCCGGGACCCGAACAAGGTGATCAGCTCTGCTTTGACCAGTTCCAGCAGCCCGGCCACTCCGTGTTCTTTTCCGATCACGGAAACAGAGACGAGCGACTGTCCGGGAGGCGCATAGGCAGGCGCCACCTGCGAGGGAACGCAGACATGATTGATGAGACCCTCGCGATCTCCCTTCAAGGCGATGAGGCGATCCGGGAAGGGAGGTTCCGGAGCTGAAAAATAAAGACAGGTGGTGCTGTTCCACCGGGTCGAGGCCCGTCCCGGGAGGAGTTCTGCGGCGGTCGATCCGTCGGTGGCGACAATCAGATTCTTCGCTCTGATTTCGCGGCCTTTCACGATGACGGTGGTTCCCCGGATCGATTCGACCGGTTCGTTCAGACGGATGACTCCCTCGGGGAGGCGGGCGGCGAGTTGATCGGGGATCGCCTGCATGCCGGCGGCGGGGAGGGTCGCAGAACCCCGGGCGAAGAGGCTGAAAGTGAACTCGAACATCCGGCTCGAGGTGACAAGATGCTCCTCAAGAAAGATGCCTCCATAGAATCCCCGGAAAAACAGATCGATCATCGTTTCCGAAAACCCGAAACGGCGAAGGTAGTCCGCCGTGGTCATCTCCGGTGCGGACCAGATCGCCTCGGGTGATTTATCCACGAGCGCGGCGCGGAGTTTCGCGACGAGGAGTTTGTCGAGAGGGTTGCCGATCGGCTGGATCGCGCTGGAAAAAAGGTCTCGCGGGCGACGGAAAACATCCATGACCTTCCGGAGCTTTTCGTTTCGCCAGACAAGGGCGCCGGGCTCGAAGGGACGAAGATCGAGCGCCTTGAGATCGAGGATGGCTCCGGCTTCAGGATAGGCGTCGAGGTAAACTTGAAAGCCGCGGTCGAGAAGGAAGCCGTCAACCTTGTCCGTCCTGACCCGACCACCGACTCCGTCTGAGGCCTCGAGAATGAGAACCTCTCGTCCCGCCTCCTGCAAACGCACCGCCGCACTGAGCCCGGCGAGGCCGGCTCCGATGATGAGGTTTTCAACGGATTCGGGAATCATGTGGTGGCGGCTTTGTCAGGCATTAGAGGGAGGCTGCCGAGGTCCGAGGCGGTGATGGCGTGCCGATAACGGAAGAGACGGTCGAGTTTCCGCTCAACGAGCGGTCGTCCGAAGAGTCGCCCCGCCAGCCCGAAGGGGAGACGATAGCGGATCGAATCAGTAAGACGCGATTTTTCTCCGTTGATCGCTTCGAAACAGTGGGTGTGCTCCCAGAACGCAAAAGGCCCCTCGATTTGGCGATCAATAAAGCCGGTGGCAGTGATCTCATGTTCGGCGATCCATCGCTTTTTGAACGGCCCGATCCCCACTTCGATGACGGCGCGGGCTCCGTCGACAAGTGCCCCGGGCGCCTCGATCACGGTCGCCTTTTCCCAGGGCGGGGTAAGACGGGCGAAGGCCTCCGGGCGGAAGTGCCATTCACGAAGTGCCTCGACCGGGGCGTCGACTTCGCAACTGCGGGTGAAAGTGAGGTCTGACATGGGGGCAGGGTTACGTTTTTGGGCTCCCTCAGGATAGCGGAAAAAACAGATGCCCCGTTCAGAGAATACCTCGGACTATCCCGCTTGCAATGATCCGTCTCCGCTGGCGCAATAGAGCCGGGAAAATGTCGTGTCACTTTGCCCGCTCATGGGTCATCCTAGCGATCGATGACCGAACTGACCGAAACGCTCGCCCGTCTCATTTCCATCAACAGCATCAATCCCGAATGGGCCGGTCCCGGGGAGGGGGAGGCGGGTGCTTTTGTCAGGGCGTTTTTTGAAAGCGCCGGACTGGAGGTGTGGGAGGACGAGGTCCTTCCGGGGCGTTCCAATTTCATCGCGCGTCTTCCGGGCCGCGATTCAACGCGGTCCGTGCTCCTTGAGGCCCACCTCGATACCGTCTCGGTCGCTGACATGACGATCCCGCCCTTCGATCCGGTGGTTGAAAAGGGGAGAATCTTCGGTCGCGGCTCCTGCGACACCAAGGCCGGCCTCGCGGCGATGATGGTGGCCATGGCAGGACTTCATCGTGAAGGGCGGCAGCCTGCCTGCGATGTCTATCTCGGGGCCGTCGTCGATGAGGAGAATGCCTTTCGCGGAGTCCTCAGACTGATCGAATGGATGAGGGAACGCGGGATCCGGCCCTGCGCGGCACTCGTTGCCGAACCAACCGAAATGCGGGCCGTCACCTGCAACAAGGGTGTCCTGCGCTGGCAGATCGAGACCCGCGGTGTCGCGGCCCACAGCTCAAAACCCCATCTCGGAAAAAATGCGATCACGGCGATGGCGAAGGTCATTGCCCGTCTCGAGGAGTTTCACGCCACCTTGCGGGAACGGTCCCATCCCCTCGTCGGCGAGGCGACCGGCACCATTTCCCTGATCGAGGGCGGAGCCCAGGTCAATTTTGTCCCGGAGCGTTGTCTCATCACCCTCGACCGTCGCATGCTGCCGGGCGAAACCGGTGAGGAAGTGATCGGGCAGTATCGGGACCGCCTCGCCGGGATGGAAGGGATCGAGGTCATCGTGCATGCACCGCGCCTTTCCGACAATGCGATGGAGACACCGGCCGACTCACCCTTTGTCCATGCCGTCTCCGCGATCCTCGGCGAATTGGGCCTTGAGGGTGCCCCGGCCGGAGTTCCCTTTGGTTGTGATGCGACCAAACTTCATCGCGACGGAATCCCGAGTCTCATTTTCGGACCCGGCTCAATTGATCAGGCGCATGCGGCGGTGGAGTATGTCGACCTTGATCAGGTCGAGTTAGCACTTGAATTCTACCGTCGTTTTCTGCTCAGCTACCCCTCATGAACACCCCCACCAGACGTCGCTTTCTCACCGCCTCGGGATCTCTTGCCCTCGCCCCTCTGCTAGCCCGGGCCGCCGGGGAGTCCGTCCCGGAAGGGCTCATTGACTCACACGTCCATGTCTGGACAGGTGATAAAAGCAAATACCCCCTTTCCGCCAACTTCAGTGAAAAGGACATGGATCCCGCGGTTTTTACGCCGGAAGATCTTTTTGCCGAACAGAAGGGAACGGGAGTGACGAGAACCGTGCTCATTCAGATGAGTTTCTACGAGTTCGACAACCAGTACATGCTTGATGCCATCGAGGCCCATCCCGACCGTTTTCGCGGCGTTGCCATTGTTGATGCCTCGGTCGCGGGTGTGGGGGATCGCATGAAAGCTCTTGCCGCGAAAGGGGTGCGCGGTTTCCGCCTCTACGCCTTTCCTGACAAGGTGGCGACCTGGGCAAAGTCGGATGGAATCCAGGAGATGTGGAAAGTCGGAGCGGAAGAGGGCCTCGCGATGTGCTGCCTGACCGATCCCGCTTCCCTCCCGGTGATTCAGGAGATGTGTCGCAAGTATCCCGGGACTCCGGTGGTGATCGATCACTTCGCCCGCGTCGGCATGACCGGGGAGGTGGATCAGAAGCAACTCGACCAGCTTCTTGCGCTCGCGAAGTTTGAGCACACCCGCGTCAAGACCTCAGCCTTCTACGCTCTCGGAAAAAAAGCCCCGCCCTACACCGATCTCGCGCCGATGTTCCGGCAGGTCCGGGATGCCTTCGGCTCAAAGCGGCTCATGTGGGGATCCGATTGTCCCTATCAGGTGCAGGGCGATCACAGTTACGCGGCCTCCGTCGCCCTGGTGCAGGAAAAACTCGACTTCCTCAGCAGCGAGGAAAAGGCGGATATCATGATGGGGACAGCGGAGAAATTATTTTTTGCCTGACCGCCTCGCCTTACTCCTCGAACTCGGCCAGCGCGGCGAGCACGGCATCGATATCTCCCACACGCGTGTATCCGTGGATCGCAAAGCGGATGCGTCCCGCCTGATGCATCACGTGAATGCCGCGTGAGAGAAGATGGACGTGGATGGCAGCGTCGTGCTGCGTCTTCATGGCCACGATGCCCCCGGTGTTCCCCGGCTGATGCGGGGAGAGGGTCAGGTAGCCAAGATCGGAAAGCCCATTGTGGAGACGGGCGACGAGCGGGTCGGCGTGGTTGGCAATTGCCGCCACGGTTTCCCGGTTCAGAACCTCAATCCCTGCCCGGAGCGCGTAGACCGCCGGATAGGAGGGCATGCCGACGGTGAATCCCCTGACCCCGGGGAAGGGTTCGGCCCGGACAAAGCGATCATTGTCGAAGGCGTTGGCGAGATTGTACCAGCCTCCCGCCCGCACCACGATGCGCTCGCGGGCATGGTTCGGAACCGCCACGACACATCCTCCGTGAGTTCCGAGGAGCCACTTGTAGGTGCTCGCAAAAAGGCAGTCGGCGTCGAGGCAGTCGAGCACGACACGTCCCGCCGCCTGGGTCACATCGACGGCCAGGATGGCCTGCGGGGCCTTTGCCCTGACAAGATCACGAAAAGGAGCCCACTCCAGCCGGTAACCGGTGAGGAAACTGACGAGTGAGACCTGCACGAGACGGGTGCGTTCGTCGAGCAGGGCGGAAAGCCCGTCGAGGTCGAGCACTCCGTTGTGGTGCTCCCAAAGCCTCACTTCCGGCTGACCTGCTGTTTGCAGCCAGGGAGTCACTCCGGAAGGGAAATCGAGATTGGTGATGAGCAGGTTGTCACCGGGAGAGAAAGGAATTGCCGCCGCAAGAAGATTGTAGGCCTCCGAAGTCGAGGAGCAGAATGAGACCTCATCGGCCGAGAGCCCGAGGAGGGCGGCGGTTTCCTCGCGGCAGGCATCAAACTCGCGGGCGAAGAGGATACGACCGTCCATGCCCTTGATCTTGTGGGAGTGGTAACGTTGCAGAGCCTCGCCCGCGCCCCGGGGGGGGATTCCCTCGGCGGCGGTGTTGAGGTAGACCATTTCGCTGAGCGAAGGAAAATCACGTTCTCGGTCGGTATCGTTTAGCATGGGAAATGTATATACTCACAGATGGCCTGGCCGTCAGCACGTCATCGGGGAAAGTTTCGACGCCTTTTCGTATTGACGGGTTTCCAGTGCGTTCACGGGATCGAAAATCAATTGTGCCGACCGGTGCGGTCTTTCGAGCGTAGACTTGCCGTTCCGTATGAAGAAAAACAACGTGCTCGCCCACATCCAGGACCTGGAGGACCGGATCATCAACCGATTCTGTTCAGTCACCCGACGGCTGCACCGGAAGATGGAGTGGTTCGAGGACACGACCCCCTATGAGATGCTGGAGCCCGTCATTCGGGACGAGATTGTCTTTTACGAAGCCCGCGGCTTTTATCTCTTTCAGGAACCGTGGCTGGAGCACGAACCCTTCAACCACCGTTTCCGGGTGGTCCTGACTTTTCGTCCGACGGAGTCGAATCGTTAGGCGACTCCTCGGTGAATCTCTGCACGACGCGGTCGGCAAGGGAGGGAAGATCTTCTGAAATCACCGCGGCGACGGCGTCGCGTTGTTCTTCCGATATCCATCCGGCTGCGGCGAGAAGGGCGGCGGCCTCGGCATAGTCCGAGAAAAAGTGGATTGCGGTCGGATGACCGTCGAGTTTGGCCGCCTCCGCCTCGAACATCGCGATGCGCTTCGGGTTGCTGACCTTATGGATCAGGATCATGGCGACACGATCGGGGTGCTCCAGAGCCGCCTCGATGTAGATGGGTGCATCAACAAGGCTCGTGTCCCCCAGGAAAATGGCAGGTTTGCCAGGATACCAGGAAAGGATGCGCCGGATCGCGTCGATTTTATGATCGCGGTGGCTGCGCTTCAGCCATTTGTCCTCGTCGAGACCCCAGTCGGTCATGAAAAAGGGACCGAGAGGCAGACCGTTCTCATTAAAAATCAGTTCGAGGAGACCGTGCAGGTTGTAGGGGGAACTCGTCACGTAGGCGAGGGGATTGCGATGACCGGAGGAGGCATCGGGACCTGTCCGCAGGTGTTTGTAGAGTTCGACGACCCCGGGGAAGAGCTGGCGGGTGAGAGCGTTGCCGAGGAGTGTGGTCGCGATCATGCTGAGGATCTTTCCCGCATGGGTCACGAGGACAGTGTCATCCACGTCGCTGAGAATGACACAATGAGGTTGCGAAGCCGGCCGGGCGATGGGCCAGGTCGCGGAAGGGGAGACTTCGGACTCGGGCAATTCGATGAGAAGTTCATCGGAGGGCGCGTTCTCCAGTTCGAGTTCGACCTCGAAATAACCTTCACGATCGGCCCGAACCGGGACGGTCTCCCCTCCCGCGCTGAACTGAATGAGCGAATAGGGACGCTCCGGTGTGCACCAGCGGCGCAGCATGTGATAGAGGTTTACGAGAGCGGGATCGTCGACACTGGGATGCGGCCAGGTCCGGGCGAGGAGAGCGCGCCCTTTGATCGAGACGCCACTCTCATGCCGGATCGCGTGGTAGATTTCAGCCACCATGGGCTTGCCAAGCCGCCCCGTGAGCCGGGCGAGGCAACGGTGAAACGCGTCGTAAACCTTTTCGACCTGGAGCACCAGTTTGAGAAACCAGCGGCGTTTTTTCAGCGGGGTGGAGGAAGACATGAAGAGTAAAAACCCGCGATTCTACCGGGTTCGGTCGGTGAATCAAGAGGGTCATCTCTTCAGTTTCCACAGAACTGCCCCGGGGGCGAGGCTATTCTTGCTGTCCACGGCTAATTGATAAAGCTTGCTTAATAATATAAATACTATAATTTTGAGGCATGTTTGGATCGCCCCTTGCCGCGACTGATGAGTTCCGCCTCTCCGGGGCGGACCTGCTTACTGTGGCCGCGGCTCTGGATGAGGAGGAGCTGATCCGATCCGGGATGGCGCCGGCACAGGCGGAGGCGGTCGCCAAATGCGCGCGCTGGACTACCACCTATCCGCTCAAGCGGGTCAAAAAGCACCGTCGTGTCGAGGCCATCTGCCCCATGGTCGCTCCCGCTCTCGCTGCCGGGAGTCTGTATTTTGCCAAAGGGGAGGTCAGTGATCGTGAAGTGCCGCTCACAGAACTCGACCGTCTCCTTCGCGAGGGAGCGTCTGTGTTTCAAGATCACGTGAGTGCTGACGATCCTCGTCTGCGGTGTCTGGTCCTTGTATTGCCGGGAGCGAAAGGATCGCGGCTCCTTGAAGCGACCGATCCGGCTCGGGGCATCAAGAACGAACTTCTGAAACGCGGCATCCTCGTAGGCGAATTTTTTCCGGGCTGTCCTTTTGCGACAACCTTCAACCCCCGTCTCTTTGCCCTCAGGTCTCCGGTGCCGATGTATGTTTTCCGCAGTTTCATCGAATCGGACTGGCGTTTCATCTGCCAGATTCCCGAATGGCAGCGCACCTATCGTGAGCGATTCGGGGAACCTCCTGCAAAGCTTCGTCACCTCGGCAGTCCGCTCTGGAGGCTGAAACAAAAGATTGGCTGGAGGATAGCCGCGGTAAGCCGCCGCCTTTTTCCCAAGGCTCATTTGCCAATCGACCTTGAGTCATGAGTGTGCCGCCCCATCCACTTGAGAGTGATCTCCATTCTCCGTTGCGCCTGAACGCCGGGGCGGGAGTCTCGCATCATCTAGCTCCGTCCGACCTCCGTCTTCTTCCCCGCGCCGTCCGCCCGGAACTGCGGATTCATCATTCTCTCCGCGACCTGGAGGCTCTGGAAAGTGCCTGGCGGAGGCTCACTCCCGCGCATGCTTCGCCCTTTCAGACCTTTTCCTGGAATCTCGCCTGGTATCGGAGCTATGCGGATGTCGCGCGACGTCCCCTCATTTTTGAACTCGTTCAGGACGGGGCCACGTTGGCCCTTTTGCCGTGCTATCTCTCCGGAAAAACGATCCGTCTGGCGGGAGATCTTACCGGAGACTATCAGGATGCAGTCGCCGCCACGGCTCAGTCGGTCGAGACTCTTCTTTCCCATTTGCTCGACTGGTTGCAGGGGGAGGGGAGAAAATTCCATTTTCATTTTCAAAAACTCTCCAGTGAGGGATTTCTCTTCAAGGCGCTCAGCGAAAGCAACGAGCTCCCGGACCGGGCCCTTCTCTACCGGAAATTCTATGTGCCCTGTCCGTATGCGCTATTGAACGGAGGATTGGACGGCTACCTCGCCTCGCTCCCCCGGAAGCGGCGTCAGGATCTGAGGAATTCTCTCAACCGGCTCGAGAGAGAGGCTCCCTTTGCCCGGGTGACGATGCTTCGTGATTACGAGATCCGCGTTGATGATCTTGAAAATGCAGCCGGATTCCACACGGAGCATTTCCGTAAAGAGGGGAAAAGCCCTTTTGAGGATTCCCGCCTTCTGAGCCTGTTCGCAGAGGTCGTTAAAGATCCCGAGGTGGGATTTACGCTCGCTTTCATGACCCATCGCGGTGATCTCCTCTCGGTCGATTTCGGGTTCGTGCGCGGGGGTCGATACTACGGTTATCTCACCGCCTTCGACGGAAACTTTGCCCATCTCGCTCCCGGCAAATGTCTCCTCTTGAAACGCATTGATGAATGGGCCCGGGAGGATGGCGTCGAGACTCTCGACTTTCTTTCCGGCGGAGAAGCCTACAAGAGGGGGTTTACCGGCGACTCCGCCTACGCCGTCTGGTCCATGCGACTGATGCCCCGGGATTTCAAAAACCGGATTCGCTCTCTCGGTCTCGAAAGCAATAAGCGCCTGCGGCGGTTGGCAAAAGCGGTGTTGGGGAAAAGCTGAAGGGTTGAAAGGCGGCGACTTTCTGTGGCGCTCCGGGTTGAATCTTCAGGCTTTCAACTCGTCAGTTTCCCTGATTTGCTCTTCCCCGTCCAAGATGCGTCAACTTTCCAAATCGAAGATTCTCGCCTACCGCCAGTGTCCGAAACGCCTCTGGCTGGAAATTCACCGGCCCGAGCTGAAGGACGATTCGTCCGCGGAGACCGCCTATCGAATCGGGAACGAGGTGGGTGAGGTGGCTCGGCGGATTTATGACAAAAACGGAGACGGAGTTTTCATCGACATCGATACGCTGGGTTTTGAAAGGGGCTTTGCCCAAAGTGCCGAACTCCTCATTGAAGGAAAAGGCCCCGTCTTCGAGGCTGGCTTCCGAATCCCGGGGGCGCTTGCTTTCGCCGATGTGATGCTTCCCGATGACTCGGAAGGGACCGTGCGCTGGCACATGATCGAGGTGAAGTCCTCGGCCGGGGTTAAGGACTACCATCGCGATGATATCGCGGTGCAAAGCTTCGTGGCGGAATCAGCCGGAGTCGAACTGGCTTCGGTTTCCCTGGCCCATGTCGACACAACCTTTGTTTATGGTGGCAAGGGCGACTATGAGGGGCTCCTCAAGGAGGTCGATTTCACCCTGGAGGTGAAGTCGCGCCGTGGAGAGGTCGGTGAATGGCTCGAGGCAGCGCAGGCGGTTGCCTCTCTGCCTGTCGAGCCGGAGATCGCGACGGGGGATCAATGCAGCAATCCCTTTCCCTGTGCCTTCTGCAACTACTGCGGGCAGGACGAGAATGCGGTCGACTATCCCTTGTCATCGCTTCCCAATTTCAGCGGACGAAGACGCGATGCGGTCGAAGCTCTTGGAATTCATGACCTTCGCGAGGTGCCCGACGAATTTCTCAGTCCGATTCAGAAGCGGGTGCGCGATGTGACCCGCTCCGGCGAAATCTTTCTCGATTCCGCAGGAGCCGCCGCCGATCTCAAGGGACTGGAGTTTCCGGTCCGCTTCCTCGATTTCGAGTCGGTGATGCTGGCGGTGCCGGTCTGGAAGGGGACACGGCCCTATCAGCAGATTCCCTTTCAGTTCAGTCTTCACTGCCTCGACAAGGCGGGCTCGCTCACCCACGAGTCGTTTCTCGATTTGAGTGGAGCGGATCCATCAGAAGCGCTCGCGAAAGCACTGATCCGTGTCTGCGGAGATCAGGGACCGGTCTTTGCCTACAATGCGGCCTTTGAGAGAATGGTGATCCGGGATCTGGCTAAACGTTTTCCCTCAATGAGTGCGAGCCTGCTTGAGATCTTCGCGCGCGTCGTTGATCTGCTGCCGGTGGCGAAAGCGCGCTATTACCATCCCGATCAGCACGGTCGCTGGGGCCTGAAGTCGGTGCTCCCCGCCGCCTGTCCGGAGTTGTCTTACGATCATTTGGACGGAGTCGCGGACGGAGCGATGGCGGTTGAAGCCTTCAAGGAGGCGGTGGACTCCCGGACTTCACCGGAGAGAAAAGGCGAGATCGAACGGGAGCTGCTCGCCTACTGTCATCTCGATACCCTCGGACTGGTGCGTTTGTGGGAAGTCTTGTCGGGAAGGGATGGTCGGGCTGAGTGAACCGCTTTACAGACCGAACCATTCAGCTCCTCCGCCATGACATGGGTGCCGAATCACAGGAGAATCTTCTGGTGATTAAGAGAGGAATGTGAACAAACTATTTTCAAGTTCCTCCTCGTTCCCGCCCGCACGGAGACGAGCGGACAACGAAGCAAAACCTGCCCTATCCATCATGACCGCTCGAAATCTCCCGCTCTATTTTGGTCTCACCATTGCCCTGACGCCCGCGCTTCGGGCGGAGAATCCGGATGAAAAGCCGGAGTTATTTCAAAGCACCCGTCTGGTCTATGAGGACAAATTTGACGGCTCCCTGAATACCGACTTTTGGGAGGTCCGCCAGAGCAGCACATGGGAGGTCAAGGAAGGCATCCTGACAGGCAGCCAATCGTCCAGGGAGTTTCAGGAGAAAATGATCGCCAAGGGAGACAAGGCCCACGCCGGGTTTAAACCGGTGATCTGGCTCAAGCAGGTTCCTGAGAACTTTGTCTGCTCCCTGAGAATGAGATACAACGGCGAAGCCTACCAACCCAAGTTCCCTCTCCTCGATCTCGGACACCATGTCCACACGATTGTGTTCGGCGAAAAAACAACGACTCTGACGATCAAAAAGAACGTCGAAACACTTTCAGTAGAGACGCCGCTGCTTCCGCTCAACCAATGGGTCGATGTCACCATCGAACTGAGTAAGGGATCTCTCCTCTTGAAGATCGATGGGAAGAAACACCTTTTTCAAAGTGCCCATATTGATATGACGGGACAGCAGCAGATTGACTTCAAAGGAATCGATTTCGGCAGCTGCCAGATTGATCACATCAGGCTCTGGGAAGGGCTGTAGACGCGCGACAGGAAAAGGTAGTCGCGTTCGGCCCGAACGCGGGAGGGACGGCGAGGCCTGCCATTCGTGGCTCTAGGGCCGAATTAGGGCAAAGGTGATTCGGCCCTTCTTCGCTGCCCGTTCTCCGTAGCAGTGCTACTGCGAAGGATGAAAAGCTACGAAGGGCATTCTTCGCTCCCGGTGCCCGTGAGCGGACTTGAGCGGAGACGTTTCCTAGCAAAGGCGATGCCGGAGGCGGACTTCAAATATTTTTCAAATTCGAGAGCTTTAGCCGGATCAGAGAAAGCGAGGTAAGTCTCCAATCGCCAGGGGCGGAATTTCGAGGTGTGTTTCGCCTTCCCCGCGTTGTGGTCAGCGAGGCGCTGACGGAGGTCACTGGTCTGGCCGACGTAGACCTGATCCGGATGGGTTTCACTGCGGAGGAGGTAGACGTAGGTGAAAGATTGGCCTGCCATTTGAGGTTCAATTGATCGGCGCAAGAGAGCGCTACTTCCTTTAGGAGTGGCCTGCCATTCGTAGCTCACGGGGAGAACTAGGGAAAATATGACTCGGCCCTTCTTCGCTGAAGCTACGAAGGGCATTCTTCGCTCCCGGTTCCCGTGAGCGAAGAATGGAGGTGAGGGGAGTTGAACCCCTGTTGTAACTTTTGTTGTAACAGGATGTCGCAGAGTAGATTTTTCAAGGGTTCCGACATCCTCGAACGTCTGCGATATCATGTCTTGTTGTAACTGACGTTGTAGCACTTATGGACCAAATTTGCTTGCGGTCAAGCCTCTTGAAGGGCACCTTTCGGTGCCTCCTGAAAAAGGGGGAGTTGTACCCGACCCCTATGGCCAGCCTTCGCAGAGTGCCCCGATCTTCTCACTTTATCGCCTGCTACACGGGCGCCGATGGGAAGCGTTATCAGCGCAGTACCGGAGTGAAGGTCGATGGCAAAGTCGACTCCCGGCGACAGGCGCAGAAGATCGCCAACGAGTTCGAGGACGTCGCCCGCCGCAAGCGCACCGCCCAGCAGGTGCAGCGTGTCTTCCGTGAAATCTACGAGGAGGTTACCAGTGCCAAGCTTCCCGACGCAACGGTTCGTGACTTTGGTGATCGCTGGCTCGCTTCGAAGAAAGCCGAGGTCAGTGACGCCACCCACGTCTTTTACGACATCGCCTACCGGAAATTCATCAAGCACCTCGGACCCAAGGCTGACGGTGCCATGTTTGAAGTCACAAAGGATGAGATCCATCGTTGGCGGGACACTCTGGCGAAGAAGCTCGCTCCCACCACCGTGAACCACAATCTGAAGTTCGTCCGCATGCTCTTCGCCGCGGCAAAACGTGCGGGCATCGTCGCCGACAATCCGGCCGAGGACGTTCCGGTTTTGAAGCGCACCGTGAAGACAACCCGGCGCCCCTTCACGTTGGCTGAACTACGCGCCATGCTGGAAGCCGCCGATACGGAGTGGCGGAGCATGATCCTGTTCGGCCTTTACACTGGGCAACGTCTCGGCGACATCGCCCGACTGTCCTGGGATCAGGTCGACCTTGAGGCCAGAGAGATCCGCTTACAAACGAGCAAGACGGGACGTCATCAGAAGATCCCCATTCCGCCCCCGCTGCTGAAGCATATCACGCGGCTGAAGAAGAAGGCCGGAGAGATGTATTTGCACCCTAAGGCGGAAGACATCGTGGCGACCCAGGGCAAGACCGGGTCGCTCTCGGTGCAGTTCCACAAGCTAATGGCGAAGGCCAAAATCGTGGAAGCGAAGAAGCACCGCAAGACTGCAGTGAAGGCTGCGGAGGACGGGAAGCCAAAAGACCGCAAAGGGGAAGCAAAAGTCAGCTTCCACAGCCTCCGCCATACCACCACCAGCCTGCTCAAAAATGCCGGCGTGAGTGCCGCCATTGCCGAGGAGTTCGTCGGCCACGACTCAGCCGAGATGAACCGCGTCTACACCCACATCGAACTGAAGACGATGAAGAAGGCAGCAAGCTTGCTGCCGGATGTGACAGCGGGATTGTGAAGCCGTGCTTCAACCTCGATCAATTTTGAAGGTTTGCTACCAACGTCTGCTGAGAAGAAGTGGGCGGGGATATTGATCGGGCTCATCCCCAATGTATGATGGCAGCGTTAGTCGTCGTGTCTCAGGACATCTTTTGAGAATTGACGCCACGGTTCCCGGGTTTTTGTCAGCGGGTCGATCATGTCAGCTCTCAGGCGAAGCCACTGCAGCCAGTAACCGGTCGTTGATCCGGGTCCGGTCGATAGCCCGTGCGCATCCAGCATCTTCTCAGCTGCTGTCGCATAGGCACGCAACGATTCCGCTTCACAATAATAGGCGGCGTCCTCGACGGCAGCTTTTGCGGCCGCCTCCTCCCGATTCTGCTGCCTGTAGAGTGCCGACATCATGGAATCGATTCGCTTTTGGCGTTCGGCTTCAATTTCTCGCTGAACCACATATTCCGAGTGTTGCTCTGCCGCTACCTTCATCGAGGCGATGATCAAGGGAATGAACTCCTCGATCTGCTGGTGCTTGCCGTCTTTCCACTGATAGCGGCCCTTGTAGCCGGAGACATCCACTAATGAGCAGTCGAGTAGACCGGTCCCATAGTAATCGAAGCGATCGTAGAAGCGAGATTGGGGCTTTTCACTCCTCCGCATTTTCTCATTCAGATGAACCCCAACTGGTTGATCGTTCCAAAAGAACATCACGATCTTGCTTGGTGTGGTCCCGGAAGGGCGTTCCCAGACGTTTTTCGGTTTAGGCGGTGCCGTCGAGAGGGCAACTCGCACACCCTCTCGTTCGGCCAGGTGGATGAGGCGGTTAAAGAACGTGAGGGCTCTTTCAAGGGAATCTTTGGAAGTCGACATGGAAAGGTGCGGAACGTCGTGCTTGGGATGAAGCCTGCCCTCGCGTGTCGACCAAGCCCCTTTCAATGCTGTCCGAGTCGTGCGGATCCACTTGTGTTCGGGAAGATCTCTCACGAGCCACTTCTGCGTTTCTTCATCGAGTTCGGATGTGACTGGTTCCATTTTTCGCCGAGACGCGGAGAGTTGCCCTTCGACATTCGCCCGCTGGATTTGCCAGATTTCCTTTTGCCCGGGTTTCAGAGGCGGCAAGGGCGGTTTTCGAACCTTGTGCCCATGTGCGGCTTTCGCCCAATATCCGAGCGTCGGTTTCGGAACCCTTAGTTGCCGACAGATTCTGGTAATGATGGAACCCGAGACTCCCAGGTCCTTCGCAACCTGTGTAGCTGGCTTTTCCCACACCAAGCGATACAGCTCATCGCGGGACAACTCATCAGGGGCAGCAGTCGACATGACCTTTCACTTCTTCAAACAATTCTTATGCAAACGACAGCGCGTTTCCAAGCCTGAAACTCGTTCGATTCGGAGATCGGGAGAATAGACCGAATTAGATTGTCTCCATTGTGGGCGATAGAGCCCATCCGGCTTGGATGGGGATTCTCTAACCTCGGCGATCCAATCATCGCGCCATTCATGAAGCTGACCGGTAGAGCGAGGATCGGGGATTCCTGTCGCCCGAACCCATCCCTTGCCTACCGCCGGTCAACGTGGTCTCTTATTGAGTCATCCCGAAAAACACTATGAGCGAAACCACTACACCTCCGCCCGCCGCGGGTTCTGATAACACAGCCGCGCCTTCGACGCCTCCGCCGGCCTCCCCACCGAGCACGCCCAGTTCTCCGCCGTCGAGTGGACCAGTCGGCCCGGGTGCGCCGATGTATTTGTTCAACTCCGACCCACCAGGGGCGGATAAGTTCACTCGGATCTCCAACGATGCCCCCGAGGGGCGCATCACGAATATTAATCGCGGAGACTCTTGATCATGCAGGGGGTCACGAGAGCGATCAACGCAGCTAAGAACGGGGAAGCGACCACCGCCATTGCGACTCGGTGAATCCACTTCGCCATATGTTCGTTCTCTGATTGATTGTGAGTGAGTGCGACAGAAAGATTGGTCAGCAAATAGCCGACGATCATGTCTGAGAGATCCTGTTGGATATAGGATTCCTTCAATAGTCCGGGGAATATCCCGCCGATCGCGCTGTACTTTCGGGGAAGAATGCACTTTGCCGTCAGAGTAAAGATTGCTGCCGCGAGGAGGGCAATCTCGATCGTCAGGAAAACAAAACGGAATTCAAGAGCGGGCTTCATCTCGAAGAGTTCCTTGCCGAGGAATCCGAGCGCGGCTGCAATGATGCCAAACATCCAATCGGCTCGGGTCCGGAGCTTGTCTCGATCTGTTAGGACTTGGCGATACCCAAGTTCGGCAAATTCTTTCAGGAACTCGACCTTCTTCGGATCGAGGCCACGCAAGTGTCTAAAATCTTCGTCGCCTTCCGTGGCCATCACTTGCTGCTGGGTATTTCCTTTTTCATCCCATCGGCACCCTTCTTGCTGGAGGCGCAGGGATGGCGGAGGTTCTCGGGGGCATTCGCGGCCTCCAAGGTCAAGAGTCGACTGATTGGTCCGGATGAGTCAACAGTTTTCGGGCGAAACCCGGGGGTTTCGTAGGACCGTATTCCCGGTGGGACCCTCCAACGATTACACCCTAGCTTGTAGTTTCCGATGTGACAAAAAAATCCGCCCCGTAACACGGCGGCGAGTTTTCCCGGACAGGACCTCCTTCACGCATTCGGGAGTGTCGGTCACAGGGGGGTGAACATGGGGCAGGCTTCCCGCTCACGCTGCGCGATGACATCAGCCAACAAACGCCGCGCGTAACACGCCTGAAATCCCTTATTTTTTCGGGGGCAAAAAAAATCCCGCAGTTTTTCTCTCAGCAGGCCTACCTATTCCGCTCGCCAAAAAATTCCTAACCCGCTGTTTAACAGCGAGTTACTGTGCACCGCATGCAAAATCCGGGGCTCCGAAGAAAATCAGCATGCAACTGATTAGCAACCAGTTACTACAATTTTCGGCACCTCAATCTGAGAATCTGGAGGTGCAATCGATTCAAATTTGCACCTTTTCGCGCTGGCAAAATTCGAGACAAGCCGGATTTTCATCCTCTTGGAGCACCACTATGATGCTTCTTTGGTCGATCTCAGCGGATTTTGTCCCCTTTGCCCGCGCGTTGGCCAGAACTGCTACCAATCCCAACTCGTTTCGACTAAGCGCCCCCACAGTAACTGAGTTTCAAGAAGTCTACCAATTCATGAAGGGGGCCTCAAATTTTTCCCTTGGTAGGATGCCCATGTCGATTTCGGTCCTTCGGGGCCTAAGCGAATTGATGTTCCTGAACTTTTTGAAAATCTCTTCAATCGTGGCAAGTCCCAGCGGCTCGGTGAGAACAATCTCCCGGTAATATCCGCCTCGGGCGAATTCTGTTACTTCGACCAAGATCCCCCGCGTTTCGTTTTTGAACTCAAGCCAGATCATATCCTGACTTTTCGTTGCCACCTTGAGGTGCACAGGAGGAAAATTCATCGGACTACCTCCGTTGAGATCCTTTTTCAAATAGAGTGAATCAGGATACTTCCCCTCGGCTCGATCGCAGGCGAGGCTGATCCGGCAAATCCGTTCAAAAGAACGAACGAGATCCCCATACAACGTTGAAGCAGCCAGCACGCAGATCGCGTGTCTCTCGTCCGGATCTCGGGACTCCCGGAAGTCCTGCTGCATCAGGTCATACTTGTTCGAGAGGGTATCGACCTTTGCCAGCAGCCGCGTTGGCGCGATCCTCGAGTGATCGCAGATATCGTAGAACGATCGGAAGCTCATCGGTGACCCGTTCTTCCAACGCTGCAGGCAGTTCCGGCCGACTCCGATCGAGACCAGGTAGCGATTCAGCTTCGACCCTTGCCGCCTCTTCAACCTTTTGAGGAGCTCTTCTTTTGCTTGGTCGGGAACTGTTCGAAATCTCGCCATATCCTCAGGGATTGGATTCAGGTCAACTCAAACAGGCCTCAGTGACGCCTGGGTTTCGGCAATTGGCAAGTAGCAGTTCCCTCCCCGAAGAAGCCCATCCCGATTCCCTGTCCGACAGAATGCGCCGATTTGCCCCACAGGCTAGCGAGTCCCGCAACCGCCCGCCCCGTCTGACCTGGAGCCAATCAGGTGCCTCGAAATCGGGTCTTACCCCGCACCCTGCGGGGTGATTCAGGGCGAATGCACGCCTAAGAAAATCACCTCTGTGAGTTCCGGCGGATCATCTCTTCGAGGAGTTCCTTGGTCGCTGCATCCGTATTCATCGACCCGTCCGGATCCAGCTCGACCCCGTAGAATTTTTCAATCAGCGGATCAATCGGAGACCGGTAACCCACGCACCGGGGGATGAAGAGGAGAAAGAGGAATGCGACGGCAATGAAAACGTTCCAGTTCCCTGAAGCGGATCCTCTTGTGGCGCTATGGCGAAGTGAATGACGGGGTTTCATTTGGAATGACGGGGGTTGGGTTCACTTTCGCCTGAGATAGAGCATGAGCAGGAAAACCAGAACCAAAGGCCCAGTAGCGATGAAAAAAGGATGAACGGTCTTGTCCATCACTACCCGGCGAAAATGCAGCGCACCGACTACGAGAAGAACGATTACGCCATCGCTCCATCTTTATTTTGATCCGATATGGTGACAGTATCGACGTCGAGCGCCGACAACCATCCCAGTAATTCGTCCTTGCACATCAAGGCCGTCCGGATTCGAATAGGCCCACCACGTCTTTCGGGGCGACGATCAACAAATGCTCGGACGCGATGTAGATGGCGGACAGTCGGCCTCCTTCTCCTTTGCCCGTGTAGTGGAGATTCAACTCGGCCTTGGGCACGCTTTTCCACCCCTGTCCGTTCAAGCCCAGGAGGAACTCTCTCTCCTTCTCGTTGATGACCCAGCCCCATTTTTTCTGGTAGATCATAGTGATGCACGTCCGCATGTCCGGATCGAAAAGCGCCATGATGACAAGTCCGTCCATGTCGAACACGAACGACGGCATGCCGTTGTTGTTACCCTCCTGGACGACCGGTCCATACCGGGCCGAAGCTTCGGCGAGGGTGTCGCCCAACCGGGCGTCCGCCAGCCCCGGGAGACCCAGGGCCAGCATTGCGATGATGATGTATTTTTTCATGATTTTATTTCGTTTAACGCCGCAACCCTCGCAGGCTCTGACCTGTTCGTTGATCTCCGACTGATTGTAGGGACCGGCCTGGAGTTCCTGCCAGCTCTCCGTCATCGCTTCAAAATCACCTCTGTGAGTCCCGGCGGATCATCTCTTGGAGGAATTCCTTGGTCGCTGCATCCAATTCATCGACCCGTCCGGATTCAACTCGACCCCCGTAATATTTTTCAATCAGCGGGTCGACCGGAGACCGGCAACCCACGCACCGGGGGATCAGAACTAGAAAGAGAAAAGCGACGCCTAAGAGTTGGGACCAAGGTTGATGGGCCGAAGCCCTCTGACGGTTGCGACGATTTCGGTTTCCTGCATTCATGGTCTCACGTTTTCTAATTCTACTGCGCCGTCTCGTCGGCCATGACGATTCCATATTTGGCACAGACAAGCCTCAGTTTGTTCGCAACCAGTTCGAGTCGGAGCTGCAATTGTTCGTCTTGAAGTCGAATGTCTTCGAGGTCCGAAAGGTCGCCCCCGAAAGATTCGATCAAAGTCTCCAGAAAGAATCGCACCTTTGTTCCAATCTCCTCGTTTCTCGCCGCATGAAAGGCGAGGATGGTGAAGATCTCGATCATCTCTCGGTAGACTTCCTGGTAATCTCCGGGACAATTCGAAACATCGATCGTTGCCAGCTGCCGCACCATTTGCTGTATGTGTTTTCCAGATTTAATCTCCACGCTCATCACTTGGCCCATCTGAAGATGAACGCGGTGTATCTGGTTGAAGGCATTGGCTTGCCTTGCTCCATCCACAGCGCTGACAACCGCAACCGGAATGGAAATTGCTGCCATTGCCGTCGCGGCGAGGACGGAGAACCGGATATTCGGGTTCTTCGCCCGACGAATCGCCATGACCAACGCTCCCACCGCAGCCGGCAGGGAAAGGATCGGAATCAGACTGGTAACGAGAGCGAAGGAGGCCAGGCCCATCATCAGCCCGGGCCGCTCCGGCAAACTCGCGGAGGTCGACGCCTCCGCATCGCGGACGCATTCGGAACTCATCGGCCGCCCTCCTTGTTCGCGGTCACGAGTTTTTCCGGAGAACTCCCCGGGAGAAATTGATGGCTCCGCTTGTATAAAATCACCATCAGCACCACCGGAGGAACCGCTCCAAGCCAGACTGCCGTTTTGACCTGCCATCTGTCGATGGGAGCGTCGGGGTCCAAAATCATGGAGGCAAGACACATGAAAATCGCCTGACCTCCTGCAATCAGCAGCGATACGAACTGACTGCGGCGGTCAAAATCCTGAGCCAAGGTGACGAGATAGCAAACACCAACTGCCACAAAGAAATTGGCGATACCGAAACTCAGCTCTCCGCGCAGAGGGACAAAGAGCTGAAACAGGATGGCGGGAATCAGAAGCTTCCTGGTCGCTGCCGCGGTGTTGGCAAATCCACGAATATTGACCTTCTCCAGCCCTCGCCACAGCGGGAGGAAGGTGACCGTTGCGATGACGAGCGCGAGCAGCAGGAGGCCGACAAAAGGACCCCAAGCAGCAGAAGAAGTTGGTGCATAGGACAATCGACTGGTTACGAAAATCCCCGCGATCACTGCTGCCGCAGCGAGCCCAATTAGGAGTCGAAGCAGATAGATCCCGGTCCAGCAAAACACGGCGCCCCAAGCTCCTTTGCCCGCCACGGCGTCAACTCGCCTTTGCTTCTCCTCGCTCATACAAATCTCGGCGCGTTCCCCATAGGGAACCAAAAGACTCAAGTTCAGCCTGAAAGTCAAGTTCCCAACCGGGAACTT
>ERZ761602.238-NODE-238-length-130673-cov-10.291399_pt1 | contig 130673 bp, 121 predicted proteins | sample MGYA00512165_ERZ761602 | MGnify/ENA primary metagenome ERZ761602 (study PRJEB28899, sample SAMN02445085) | bioreactor sludge metagenome | biome: EBPR sludge; isolation source: Thorneside wastewater treatment plant | place: Australia: Brisbane, Thorneside... | reverse complement strand
AGACGAACGGCCATCGCCATTCGCCTGTGTATTATTGAGACACATCACTAGCTCGTCTTCAATGGCCAAGAGTTGGCTCATGGGCGGACGCACATCTTCATCGAACGTCGCGAGGAAATCCAGATCGCTCGACGGGCCAAAGTCCGGACCCAGGAACGAGCCGAATACCGCTAGTTCGTGAATGTGGTGGCGACGACAAAACTGGGCTAGCGCTTCGCGAGGAAGCTCTTGCCTACCTTGCGGTGTTTGGTTCATAGCTCCATTATGCGGCATCGGTCACAAAAACCCCGCTGAGACCCCACAGGTGCGAGCGCTCGATCCGCACCCGAATCAGCCGACCTGCCCAAAGCGGCTCGCCAGGGAAGTGAACCATCTTGAACTCCCGACTGTATCCCTGCAAAAGTGCGGGGTTCTTGGGCGAGGGGCCTTCGACCAACACCTCGACCTCGCGACCGACGTAACCGGCATTGATCTCGCACGTGATGCGGTTTTGCAGTTCGACCAACGTCTGCAGCCGACGTTGCTTCAGCGGATAGGGCAGCTGCTCCATCTCGGCTGCTGGAGTGCCTGGGCGAGGCGAATAGGCGAACACATACGCGCCATCGAACCGAAACCGCTCGACCGCCGCCAAAGTCTGCTCGAACTGCTCTTCGGTTTCGCCGGGAAAGCCCACGATCAGGTCGGTGGTGATCGAAACGCTCGGCACTTGGGCGCGCAGGTTGGCGAGGATGTTGGCAAAGCCCTCGACCGTGTAGAGCCGCTTCATCGTGCGGAGCATTTCGTCCGAGCCGGATTGGAGGGGCATGTGGACGTGCTCCATCACTTGCGGGCAATCGCGGATGGTCTGGATGAGTTCGTCGCTGAAGTCGCGCGGATAGGGGCTGGTGTAACGGATGCGTTCGAGGCCGGGCACGCCCGCCAGCAACCGCAGCAGTTTGGCGAACGGAACGCGCCCTTCGGCCAGATTCTTGCCGTAGGAGTTGACCGTCTGGCCGAGCAGCGTGACCTCGCGCGTGCCCTGCGCCGCCAGTTCGGCGACTTCGCGAAGAATGTCCTGCGTGGGCCGGCTGCGTTCGCGACCACGAGTGGTGGGAACGATGCAGAACGTGCAGAACTTGTCGCATCCGTACTGGATGGGCACGAACGCCTTGAGTTTGGGCTTGCGCTCCACCTTGCGCTCCGGCAGATCGGTGACCACCGCGCCTTTGCGCTCGGGCAACTCGAGCCGTTTGGCGAATCGCCGGGTTTGGGCTGCTTCCTCGACCAGCGCGGGAATCCGGGCGATCTGGGCCGTCCCGACCACGAAGTCGACGAACGGTGCGCGTTTCTTGATCTCGTCGGCCCGGAGCTGCGCCATGCAGCCGCACACGCCGACGATGAGGTCCTTGTTCCGCTCCTTCAGGAGCGCGATCTCGCCGAGCAGCGAGAACGCCTTGTCCTCGGGCTTCTTGCGGACGCTGCACGTGTTGAGCAGCAGGACCTGGGCTTCGCGAAGCGAAGCGGCCGGTCCGAACCCGATTTCCTGCAGGTAGAGTCCGATCTGCTCGCTGTCCTCCTCGTTCATCTGGCAGCCCCATGTCTGGATGAAGTAGGTCCCGCGCCGAATCTGGTTCGACGGACGGGGGGCGGTGCCGGGCTGGAGGAGCGTTTGAGCCATGCGGGAGGCCCAGAGGATACCGCGAGGGGCCCATCCGCCCGGGTCCGGCGCGTGCGGTATACTCGCGCAGCTTTACCGCCACCGCCCGCAAGGGCTGGGAAACGGTTGCAAGGAAACAAGCAATGGCAAGAGTCAAACGTGGCCTGATGCGCCACAAACGCCACAAGAAGATCATCCAACGCGCCTCGGGCTACTGGGGCCGCAAGAAGAACGTTTTCCGCCGCGCTCACGAGCAGGTGATGAAGTCGGGCCAGTACGCGTTCCGCGACCGGCGTCAGCGCAAGCGCGACTTCCGCCGCCTGTGGATCGCGCGCATCTCCGCCGCCTGCAAGCTGTGCGACGTCAAGTACAACGACCTGATCCACGGCATGACGGACAAGGGCATCGCGGTCAACCGCAAGATGCTCAGCGAACTGGCCATCCACGACATGGAGGCCTTCCGCAAGCTCGTCCGCGAAGCGGTTTCCTAACCGTCGAACGGTTCACCCGAGGGGTTCGAGGCGCTTGCGCCTAAAACCCCTTTTGGCGTTTGCCCCGGTTCGGGCGTACAATAGGTTCGTGGACCACCGACAGCACCTAGCCAGCGATCCCAGAATCCGGAGCGGGAAGCCGTGCATTGCCGGCACGCGGATCGCGGTCTACGACGTGCTGGAATACCTTGCTTCGGGGATGTCGGTCGAGGATGTCTTGGCCGACTTCCCCCATCTGACGCGGGATGGCATTCTCGCCTGTCTTGCCTACGCTGCCAACATCGAGAAGTCCGACCCGTTGGCGCAGGTTCGGCGGCCCGACTACTGAACGACTTCGACGGTCACCGGAGGAACCAGGCCGATCGCGGCGCCGCGCGAAAGCAGTTCGCGAATCGCGCGCACACCCTCTTCACCCATATCCAGCGTGCGCTCGTTGACGTACATCCCCACGAACTCGTCGCTCGTTTCGACATCCATCCCCCGCGCAAACTGCAGGGCGTACTCCAGGGCCTTGGGCCGGTTCGATAGGCCCGCCTGGATGCTCTCGCGCATGCAGCGGCTGACATCGGCGACCAACTCGGGGCCGAGGTCTTTGCGCACCGTGTTCACACCGAGGGGCAACGGCAATCCCGTCTCCCGCTTCCACCACTTGCCGAGGTCCTCGATGAGCACCATGCCCTCCTTCTCGTAGGTCAATTGCCCTTCGTGGATGATCAATCCGGCCTCGAACCGACCTTCCTGGACCGCAGGGATGATCTCGTCGAACGGGACGACTTCGAACTTGGGATTGGGTAGGTAGAGGTTCAGCGCCAGGTAGGCCGTCGTGAGTTTGCCGGGCACCGCGATGGTGGTTTCGGCCAATTCCTCGCGGGAGAGAGCCCGCTTGGAGACGATCATCGGGCCGTAGTCGTCGCCGAACGAGCCGCCATGGCGCAGGAGAGCGTATTTGTCCGAGACGTAGGCGAACGCATGGACGGAGACCGCTGTGGATTCGAGCCGCCCCTCCATCGCCCACTCGTTGAGCGTTTGGATGTCGCGGAGAATGTGTTCGAATTCGTGGTCGGATTGGACTGCGCCGGACGCCAAACCCCAGAACATGAAGGCGTCGTCGCTGTCCGGGCTGTGCCCGATGCGGATTTTCATACGGCTCGCCTAGGGTACCCCCTAGCCCGAACGGGCGACCCGCCAGCCGTCCGCAAGGGCCCATGGCCCGGCGACGGCGCGCTTGGCGTCGGTGTCCGCAGTCTTGAAGACTCGGCACAACGCGCCCAGCACTGGCGGAAGGTCCTCCCGAGGCTTCCAGCCCGACATCTCGCGGTCTACAAACCCGGTGTCGACGGTCCCGGCAAGGAACGCGGGATGCTCGAGGACCGTAAGCATGAACTCGATGTTCGTCGGGACGCCCAAGATGTGGAAGTCGAGAAGGGCATCCTCCATCCGCCGGATCGCCGCGTTTCGCGTCTCGCCGGAGGTGATCGCTTTGGCCAGGAGCGAGTCGTAGAAGCGCGGCACCTCCGCGCCGGGGCCATAGCCGGTGTCCACGCGGATGCCCGGGCCCGAGGGCTCGGCCCAACCCAAGAGGCGTCCCGAAGCGGGCATGAACCCCCTGGCGGGGTCCTCGGAGACCACCCGCACTTCGACCGCGTGGCCCCGAATCGCCGAGCGGTCGCCCGCGAACAGACTCGGGGTCAGGTCCAGCCGCTCTCCGTCGGCGATGCGAAGCTGCCATTGGACCAGGTCTACGCCGGTGATCTGCTCGGTGACCGGATGTTCGACCTGCAGGCGCGCGTTGACCTCCAGGAAGTACACGGCTTCGGCTTCCGGGTCGTAGATGAACTCGACCGTGCCTGCGCCCACGTAGCCCGCAGCCTTGGCCAACTCGATGGCGCTGCGACGCATGGTCTCCCAAAGGTGCAACTTGGAGGGGTCGGCAAAGAGGGGCGACGGCGCTTCCTCGATGAGCTTCTGGTGGCGTCGCTGAACCGAACACTCGCGCTCGAACAGGACGGCCACGTTGCCATGGCGGTCGGCCAAGAGCTGAACCTCGATGTGGCGCGGCGATTGGACGAGCTTCTCGACCATCATGGCCCCATCGCCAAACGCCGAGACGGCTTCGGAGCGCGCAAGGCTCAGAGCAGCATCGAACTCGTCCCTGATGCGGACGATCCTCATGCCCCTGCCGCCGCCTCCCGCCGAGGCCTTGAGCATGATGGGATAGCCGATGGCGTCGGCAGCGTCCCGGAGTTGCATATCGCTCGCACCGGCTTCGAAGAACCCCGGCACCGTGGGCACACCGCACGATCGGGCCAGTTCCTTCGCCGGAATCTTTGCGCCCAGAGCACGCATGGCCGAAGCGGGCGGCCCGACGAACGTTATCCCTGCGGCTTCGCACGCCTCGGCGAAGTCGGCGTTCTCGGAGAGAAACCCATACCCAGGGTGAACGGCGTCGGCTCCGGTCTCGCGGCAGGCGGCGAGGATCTTATCGGTGCGAAGGTAGCTCTCGCGGGAATCGGAGGGGCCTAAGTCCACGACGGTGTCGGCGAACTTGGCGTGGGCCGCATGGGCGTCGGCCTCGCTGGCAACAGCGACCGTTCGCAAGCCCATTTCGCGTGCGGCGCGGATGACCCGTACGGCGATCTCGCCTCGGTTGGCGACGAGTAGCGTCTTCATCGGTCCACCACGAAACTGGCCTTGCGCTTTTCAAGGAAGGCGGCGACGCCTTCACGGGCTTCTTCTCCGGCTCGAACGCGGGCCAGCCGCCGGGCGGCGTCTTCGGGCGAGGTGGGTGGGTCGAGCGGGAGCAACTTGGCGCCGGAGACGGCCTTTGGCCCGGCCGAAAGCACCATCTTGATCCGGGCTTCGACTTGCTGATCCAGGTCATCCTCCGCGCACACGGCATGGACCAGGCCGATCTGCAGGGCACGCTTTGCGTCGAACACCTCGCCCGTCGCGAACAGGGCACGCGCGTTGCCGTGGCCGATCTTGTCCATGACCAGCAGGGAGATCGTGCCTGGAACCAATCCCAGCCGGATCTCGCTGAAGCTGAACTTGGTGCCCTCGGCAGCGACCGCATAGTCGGCAGCGGCCACCAGCCCGCTTCCACCACCGAACGCCGCACCCTGGACTCGCGCGATGACCACCGCTGGGCAGCGGGCGATGGCTTGGAACAGGTTGGCGAGGTTCAGGGCGTCCTGGTAGTTCTCCTCTTCGTTGTAGTCAAAAGACCGGCGCATCCACTCAAGGTCGCCACCTGCGCAGAAAGCCCTGCCTTCGCCCGCGAGCACGACGACTCGGGTGCCTTCGGGCACGTTGGAGAACACTTCGGAAAGAGCGGCGATCTGCACGTCGCCAAAGGCATTGCGAACCTCGGGGCGGTTCATGGTGACGCGGAGGACGGGGCCGTCGGCTTCGACGCGGAGCATGGCTTCAAGTATGGACGACCGGGCACCGAGCGGGTGCTGGCTCGTGGCCTAACCGAGCGGTGCAAGGAGTTAGCGAAGCCGATCGCGAACCAAGAGCGACATGGACGATCAGGCTCCGACGCACCTTGCACTCTCCAAGTTGGTGGACCGTCGCCTGCGCGTCCGCCTGGAGAAAGACCATGAGTTGGCGAGATACGAGGCGATCTACCAGGAACTGCGGAACGAGATCCGGCAGCGGATCGAGCAACGCGACCGCTACTCGATTCAGATGACAGTCTCGCTTGCCGCGATCGTGGCCATCAGCGCCACGAGGACCGACCAGATGCGCGACATGCACCGGGTTCTGCTCGCCGCGCCCCTGGTCTCGATCTACTACACGGTGCTGATCCAGTACTCGTACGCTGTTCACTCGGTTCTTTCCCGTCAGCTCCGCGAGGCCATCGAACCCGCACTCGCTCGGCTGACTGGCGTTCCCGTAGAGTTCGAGATCGAGAACTACTACAAAACGCACCGAGTGCCTGGGATCCGTCGAACGTTCTTCATGACCTCTATGTGGGTGATGACGGTCTGCACGACGCTCGTGATCGGCCTAACCGAGTCGTCTTGGACGATGGACTCGATTCTCGTGCTGAGCGCGAGCCTCCTTTATTGGGTGTTTGCCCTTGGCGTGACGTTGCTCTTTCCCAAAGGGGCCTAGAACACGACCATCGCCTTCAGGATCTCGCCCGAACGCATGGCGTGGTACGCACGAGGCAGTTCGTCCAGAGTGACGAAGTCGCTGACCACCTGCTCGGCCTTCAACCCACCCGAACGAAGGGTCGCCAGTGCGCGAGCCGTGTCGTCAGGGCCGCACGAGTAGCTGGTGGCGAGGCGTAGATCCCTGAAGTAGAGCGCCTCCAGATCGAGAGGAACGGGCTGCGAGGGAGGAAGGGGGGCGAAGAGCACCAACGTGCCACCAGGGCGCAACAGGCTCAGCCCAAACTCCAACGCCGCGCGCGTACCGGGGCAGACGACGACGGCATCCGCGGGTTCCGCTTGCTCTGGCGAGAGGGCTCGAACGTCTTGAGACTCAGCCCACGCTCGCCTTGCAGGGTTCGTGTCATAGCCGGTCGTGCCGCGCCGCACCAAGGCATGCATCAGTCCGAGGGCGCCGAGCCCGACGACGGCCGAAGTCCCCCACTCGGGCAACAAGGCGAGCGACTTGTGAACGCAAGCGAGGGGCTCGGCGAGAGCCGCGTCCACGGGCCTGAGATCGCTCACGAGATGCGTATCGTTGAGGTTTCCGGCTGGTACTGCAAACGATTCCGCCATGCCGCCGGGGTCAAGACGCGTCGCTTTCCACTGCGGACAATGCACATGACGACCGGACGCGCACCACTCGCAGGCGAGGCATGGCGCGTGGTGATGCGGGAAAACCCGCGAGCCCACGGGGAATCTGGGATCGTCCGAGGCTTCGACGATGCCGCAGACCTCGTGCCCAAGCACGTGGGGCGCCTTCCGGTCGAGGTACCACGCCATCAGTTCGCCCGAGCAAAGACCGCACGCCTCGGTGCGGACGAGCAGGCCCCCAGCTGGCAGATTAGGGACGGATTCATCTACGATCTCGACGTTGCCGCCTTTCACATATCGGGCCAGTCGGTGACCGCTGCTCACGGCTCGAACACGAACTTGATGCCTTGGCCCGTTCGCAGGTCCTCGAACACTTGGGCACCCTCGTCAAGGGATCTCTTGCCCGAGATGAGGGGGCCGACTTCGAAGCGGGGGTCGAGCAGCCAATCGCGGGCGCGCAGCACGGCTTCGGTGCCGAAGTGGAATGGGCTGAGGATGGTGATCTGGTCGTAGTGCACGCGACGCGTATCGAAGCAGGCTGTTGTCCCGACGCGACACCCGCCGAACAGGACGACCGTGCCGCCCCGGACCACGAAGTCGAGCGATCGCTCCCACACTTCCACGGCACCGGTGCACTCAATGACGTAATCGAACCCGCGCAGGGCCGGGCTTTTGGGGTCGAACGCCTCGATCTTGGCGCCCAACTGTTGGCCCACGGCAAGGCGGTTCTCGTTTCGGCCGGCGAGAGTCACCTCGCCAACGCCCGTGTAGCGCAGAGCGGCGACGAAGAGCAACCCGATGGCTCCCGGACCGATGACCAGGACCCGATCCTCCGGTCGGAGACGCAACAGTGACAGCCCTTGAAGGACGCAAGCCAAGGGTTCGAGCAAGGCCGCCCGCTCGAAACTCAGGCCGGAAGGCTTGTGGAACAAGTGCAGCTTAGCGATGCGGGCCGGAACCAGAAGGTACTCGGCATAGCTGCCCAAGACCTTGGTGGCCATGATCGTCTCGCAGAGGTTCTCCTGCCCTCGCAGGCACCAGCGGCAGGTCTTGCACGGTGCCGAGTGGACCCCCATGACGGCATCGCCCTCCCGGAAAGGTGCGCCAGCGCCGACTGCGGCAACTTCGCCGCTGTATTCGTGCCCGAACGTGCCGGGCATGGGAATCTGGGGATGGCCGCGAAGGTAGGCCTTGAGGTCGGTGCCGCAGGTCGTCGCGGCCCGCACGCGCAAGAGAACGTCGCCGGGTCCGGGTTCGGGGACCGCCGTTTCCTGCAGCCGAACCGATCCGGGCTGTTCAAGAATCAGGGCTCGCATGAAGCATTCCGCCAGCGAAATCAGCCGCTGGTAGACTCCGGATTATACGCCCTCGAGCGAGAATCGTCTCATGCCAACCATTCGCAGTTCCACCTGGGTCAACGCGCCCTTGATCCGCGTCGTCGAAATCGCCCAGGACAACGCGTCGTTCCCGGAGTTCATGCAAGACGTGAAGTCGCTGGACATCGTCGAGCGAGAGGGCGGTCGAGTGGTCAGCGACTGGGTCGGCATGATCCCCCAGTTCATGCTGAAGGTCCGCTGGCGTCAGGAAGATGTGTGGGATCTAGAGGCCAATACCTGCACGTTTCGACAACTTGAGGGTGACTACGACTCCATGTCAGGCGTGTGGAGTTTCGCCGAGGAAAATGGTGGCACACGGTTCGACAGCGTCGTGGACTACGAGTACCGGGTTCCCGGCCTTGGACCGCTCGTGGGCAAGGTGGTTCAGAAGATCGTTCAAGCGAATCTCGACAACGTTCTGGAAGCCATCAAGCGCCGCGCGGAAGGCTCGGCAACATAGGCTGAATAGAGCCCTGAACCCTGAACCCTGAACACTGCGATGTCACCGGCCACCCAGGCCGCTCAGGTGGACGCCCTTGATAAAGTACTTCTGGGCGGCGAAGAAGAGGATGATCGTTGGCATGATGTGCATGAGCGACGCCGCCATCAACTGCCCCATGTTGGTCCCAAACGTGTCTTGGAACAGACGCAGGCCGATGGACATGGTGTAGTTCTCTGGCGAATTGAGGTAGATCAGTGGACCGTCGAAAGAGTCCCAGTTTCCGATGAAGCTGAAAACCACCACCGTAGTGATCGCGGGACCGCTGAGCGGTACGATCAAGCGCCATAGAATCCCCCAGTAACTTGCCCCATCGATGAGCATCGCTTCGTCCAACTCGCGGGGGATGGTCATGAAGAATTGACGCAACAAAAAGATCGAGAACGCACCACCGCCGAAGAACGCCGGAATAGTCAATGGTGCAAACGTGTCGATGGCCCCGAGTTGCCGCCAGATCAGATAGACAGGGATCATAGTGACCTGCCCTGGCAACAACATGGTGGAGATCATCGTCATGAACAACAGGTCGCGACCTTTGAACTGGAATCGGGCAAACCCATACGCCACCAGCGAGCCGGTGATGACTTGGGCCGTCATGCTGACCAACGTCACAAACACCGTGTTCTCGACAAAACTGAGAAACGGTAGCGCGTTCCACGCCGCAGGGAAGTTCTCCCATGTTGGTTGCATGGGCACCAGGCGGGTCGGATCTTTCGCGATCTCTTCTTGAGTCTTGAGAGCGGTCGCGACGGTCCACAGGAACGGAATCACAAAGAACACCGACCCACCGATCAGGGCAATCCATACCAAGAAACGCTTCACGCTTCGCCTCCTTCGTAGTGAACCCACTTCTTGGATGCACGGAACTGGATCAGCGTGAAGACCAGCAGAATCGCGAACAAGACCCAGGCGAGCGCGCTTGCTTTACCCAGTTTGAACTGCTCGAACGCTGTTCGGAAGAGATAGATGGCATAGAAGAGCGAGGCGTTGTTCGGGCCTCCGCCTGTCATAATGTAGGCCTGTGTGAAGATCTGGAACGCGCCGATGAGACCCAAAACCAAGTTGAAGAACATCACCGGAGACAGCAAAGGAAGCGTGACATGCCAGAACTGCTGCCGATGGCTTGCTCCGTCGAGACGTGCGGCTTCGTAATAGGTCTCAGAGATGCCCTGAAGACCTGCCAGAAAGATCACCATGCGGGCGCCGCCCACGCCCCATAAGGACATGAGCACGAATGCAGGCAGCGTGAAACGCTCATCCTGAAGCCATTGGGGTGTCGGCAGCCCTAGGAATCCCAAGCCAAGATTGAGGGCGCCGTTCTCGGCGTTGAACACCCATTGCCACAGGATAGCGGCCGCGACGCTCGGTACGAGCGAGGGAATGTAGAAGAGCGTCCGGAAGAGGGGAATGCCGCGCACCTTCTGGTTGAGCAACAAGGCGATCATCAACGAACCAGCGACCCCTAAGGGCACCGAGATGAACGCGTAGGCAAACGTATTGGACAACGCCTTCCAAAACAGGGGGTCGAGGGGCAGCCGACGGTAGTTCTCAAGTCCGACGTATTCAAGATTGACCAGGTCGTACTTGTAAAACGATAACCATAGGGAAGCGAGCATCGGGCCAGCGGTGAAACCCAGGAATCCCGCAAGCCAGGGCGTGATGAACAGCCATCCCCAGAAGGCGGGACGGTCTGCCAGACGCTTCAAAGGCCCGGGTCCTCCGAAAGGATGGTGTTGATCTTGTCCCTGGCTCGGCTCAAGACCACCGAGGCGTCGCGTTCGCGCCCGGCGAACAAGTTGTCGGTCTCCATCTGCAGAGCGTTGATCCACTCGATCCAGCGTTCGTTGATCGGCAAGATGCGACCGTTCTCCACGGACTCGACAAACGCTTGCAGCTGATAGGGAGGCTGATCGGTTTGCAGGTACTCAGGCGAGTAGGCGACGTCCTTGCGAGTGGGAAAACACCGTCTGATTTGGGCGTACAAGACACGCTCGGTCTCCTGACTCGCCATGTACTTGACGAACCGCCATGCCGCTTCCGGATTCTTGCAGTTCTTGGGGATGACGAGTTGATTGCCCTTGATGACGGTTCGTCCGCCGGCAGGTCCCTTCGGGATCGGCGCGACATCCCAGTCGAATCCCTTGGCCACCTCGCGATACCGGGGGATCATGCCCATGAAGTCGAGCACCATGCCCACCTTGCCCGACTCGAAGGTGAACGCGAAGTTCGCACCTTGTGCAGGCGTAGGTGCGGCACGGTCCACCCAAACGAGGTCGGCAAGGAACTGGTAGGCGGCAACGGTTCCGGGCTGGTCGAGGAGGCTCCGGTTGGCGTCGAGGTCGATCATTTCGCCGCCGAAGCCGCGCAAGCAGGCGATGATGGCCGGCAGTTGGGGCACGGTGGTTCCGAAGCGCTTGGGTCGTCCTCCTTCAAACTGCGTGAGGGCGATCGCGCTTTGCCTGAAGCGGGCCCACGTCCATTGGCCCCGCTGATGCAACTCCCACGGGTCCTCCAGCCCTGCCTCGCGAAACATCGTTTTGTTGTAGTACATGGCGATGCCCCCAAACAAAACGTTCAGAGCCATCAGCTTGCCCTCCACATAGCACTCCTCAAGAGCGGTGGGGAAGTAGACGTCCGGATCGAAAGACGGGTCGGCCTTGGCGTAAGGGGTCAGGTCGGTGAAGTGGCCCTTCGCCGCCAGGTTCGGGAAAAAGTAGTGGTCCACGCGCATGACGTCCGGCGCGGTGCGCGAGCCGAGCATCATGATCTGCTTCTGAGCGTACGAGGTGCCGGGCACACTGAAGACGGTTACGTGCAGGTCTGGGTTCTGTTCGTTGAATCGTTTGACAATCTGCCGCTCGACTTCGAACTGCTGCGGATTCCCCCAGGCCATGTAGCGGAGACAGGTCTTGCCCTCCGGGCAGCCCGTCGCACGCGAAAAGCACCCGGTCGTCGCCATGCCGACGACGAGGAGGCCGATCAGTGCGAAGGCGCGGCGACCAAGAACCACAGATGATCCAGATACGCTGCCGCCAGCGAGAAGTCCTGCCGAATCCCTCAGCGCCTCCAGAGCCCGCGCATCATCTCCTCGCGCGGGGTCGCATAGTCGGCGTGGGTGGCGAACCGGATCCCGCCGTAGCCGAGGAAGACGATCAGCAGCACCAGAATCCCCCGGTCCCAACTGCGATTCAGCTCGACCGAGCGGCGGGTCGCAAAGCCCCAGACCCCCAGGAACGCCGCAGTACTGAACAGAACATAGAAAAACGTGCCCAAGGCGTGCGCTTGGAACGCCTCGCCAAGCGACCCCCGCACGGTGAGCGCAAACGAAGTGGTCAGTCCGCAACCCGGACACGGACGGCCCACCGCCAAGACGCTGGGGCAGGGCGGCAGCCCGAGGCTCTGGTGTGTTCCGTGGCCTGCCGAATTGGGACTCAGGTAGAACGCCACCGCCGTCGTGCCCAGCCACAACAGGAACCAACCGAGTTGGCTCCCCAATTGGCGGCGCGGCACGCCCTCGCGAATGGTGAGCATAGACGCCATGATAGCCCGGCCTTTGGGCGCGCCGACGGTCCAATGCGGGCGACGGGTAATCTCATCCGCATCTTATGACCGAAGTGATCATGCCCAAAATGGGCGACGGAATGGAAGAAGGCACTCTGCTCGAGTGGCTCAAGAAGGACGGAGAGACCGTCAAGTCCGGCGAAATCATCGGCACGATTCAGACCGACAAGGCCACCCTTGAGCTTGAATCGCCCAGCAGCGGCACGTTGACCGGGTTTCTGATTTCCGCAGGCGACACCGTTCCCGTCGGCAAGGCCATCGCCGCCATTCTAAAGTCTGGCGAGTCGCTTCCGGGCGGTTGGGGTTCCGGCAACGGGTCCGCTCCCGCTCCTGTCGCCGAGGCCCCGGCGACGCCGGCCGCGAAGGCCGAAGTGCCCGAAGCTCCCTCCGTGGCGGTTTCTTCCAGACTCAAGGCGAGCCCGCTGGCCCGCAAGCTGGCTACCGAGCGGGGCATTGACCTCGGCTCCATCGTGGGCTCGGGTCCCGGCGGCCGCATCGTTGCGTCCGACGTGGAAGGCGTGGCAGCGCCACAAGCGCAACCGACGCGATCCGCTCCGGCACCGACCCCGGTTTCGACGCCCGGCTCGACCTTCGATTTGAACCGGCTCCGCCAGATCACCGCGCAGCGCACGCAGCAATCGAAGCAAGAGGTCCCGCACTTCTATGTGACCGTCGAGGCGGACCTGGAAAAGCTCGAAGCCCTGCGCACGCAGTTCAAGGACGAGGGCGCGAAGCTCAGCATCAACGACTTCCTCATCAAGGCCTGTGCGCTGGCGCTGCGCGAGATGCCGCAAGTCAATGCGAGCTACCAAGGCAAGACGCTCCACCTGCATGGCGATGTGAACATCGGGATGGCCGTGGCCCTCGACGACGGGCTCACCGTTCCCGTGATGCACCATGCAGACCAGCTTTCGGTGCGGCAGATCTCCGAGCGTTCTCGCGACTTGGCGGGCCGGGCCCGGTCGAACAAGGTTGCGTTGGACGAACTGAGCGGAAGCACGTTCAGCATCTCGAACATGGGCATGCTCAACGTGGACAGCTTCGCCGCGATCATCAATCAGCCGAACGCGGCGATCGTGGCCATCGGCAGCGCGCGCAAGAAGGTCGTGGTCAACGGTGATGACGAGATCGAAGTGCGGCTCCGCATGAACGTCACCGGTTCCTTCGACCACCGAGTCGTGGATGGAGCCGTCGGCGCGAAGTTCGTCAACCTGGTTTGCTCCTACTTGGAGAATCCGACGCGGTTGCTGGGCTGACTTTTGCCTGCCTGATCCGTCTGTAGCTGCATGGCGACCACGGTCCGTGAGATGAGCGAGCAACGGGAGTTGCAGGCGCTGTCGCCTTTTGCCATGCCCGCCGCCAGGAGCGCGGGGCGCGAGCATGATGAAGCGCCGGACCCGGTTCGTACGTGCTTCCAGCGCGATCGCGACCGCATCCTGCATTCCAAGCCCTTCCGCAGGCTCAAGCACAAGACGCAGGTGTTCTTGGACCCGCGCGGCGACCACTATCGTACGCGTCTCACGCACACGTTGGAGGTCGCCCAGATCGCGCGAACCATCGGCCGTGCCCTGCGGCTCAACGAGGACCTCATCGAGGCTATCGCCTTGGGGCACGACGTGGGGCACACGCCGTTCGGGCATGCCGGCGAGGCAGCGCTGGATCAAGTGCTGGCCAAGCGGTTTGCCGAGCAAGGCGATGGACCGGGACGGTTCAGGCACTACGAACAGAGTCTGCGTATCGTGGACGTGCTGGAAGCCATGAACCTCACGCAAGAGGTGCGCGCCGGAATCGACGGGCACAGCAAGGGCCGCAACGATTTGACCGCGTTCGACGGCGAACCGACGTCCACGCTCGAGGCCGCTGTCGTGCGTGTCAGCGACCGGATCGCCTACCTCAACCACGACCTCGACGACGCGTTGCGCAGCGGCATGATCTCGGAGGTCCCGGCTCGGTTCGAGCCGCTCGGCGAGAGACATGGCCGCCGAGTGGGCGCGATGGTCGAGGACGTCATCCACAACAGCCTGGACCAGCCCGCCATCCGGCTCTCCGAGCCGATGCTGGCCCACCTGAACGAACTCAAGGAGTGGCTCTTCGAGAACGTCTACACCCGCTATCCAGTGGTCTACCCGGACATTCCGAAAGCGCAGGGAGTGGTACGCGAGCTGTTCGAGGCGTTCGTCAACGGTGCACCGATGCCCGAAGGGTATGCCGGCGTCCAGGGAGCCGTGGACTACATCGCGGGCATGACCGATCGCTTTGCGATGGACGTGTTCGCCGCGATGCGGCTGCCCGAGTCGTTTCGGGTGCGCTGAGCGCTAGCCGGCCGGAACCGTGATCTTGACCCCGTTGGGCTTGTCCTTGACTGGGCTGGCGTCGATCTCGTTCTTGACCTCGAACTCGGCGAGCTTCTTCGTCTTGCGGAAGGTGCCTGTCGCGATGACTTCGGCCTTGTTCTTCAGTTCGGCGGGCGCCTCGCCGTTGCTGAACACGTTCAGCTCGCCCTTGCCGCCCTTCAGCTTGAAAGTGAAGTACTTATTGCCGCGTGCGCTCGTCTTCTGAACGAACTCGGAGACCACTCCCTTGACGGCGACCAGACCCTGTTTGTCGAAGCGCTCGATGTCGCCCAGCACGTCGTCCACGGTCACCGTGGGCGGGGCAACGGTTTGGGCCATGGCGATGGCCATCAGGATCAACAGCGGGAAAACCAGAATGCGTCGCATGGCTCAGTACTCGATCAAAGCGCAGACGGGGTAGTCGCCGATGGCCGTCCGTCCGTTGAGAAAGCTCAACTCGACCAGGAAGCCGAATCCAACGACTATTCCGTTCTGTCTTTCAACAAGACGCGCGGCGGCGCGTGCCGTTCCACCCGTGGCCAGCAAGTCGTCCACGATGTAGGCCTTCTGTCCCGGCTCGATGGCGTCGATGTGCATCTCGACGATGTTGGTGCCGTACTCGAGGGCGTACTCCTCGCTGATCCGCTCGTAGGGCAGTTTGCCGTGCTTGCGAACCGGGGCGAAGGGCAGATTGAGCTGCAAGGCCAACGGCATGCCGAACACGAACCCGCGGCTCTCGATGCCCACGATGACTTCGGCCCCCTTGGCGCGAGCATCGGCGGCAAGCAAGTCCACCGCCTCGTGCATCGCGGCAGCGTCGTGGAGGACCGGTGTGATGTCCTTGAACAGGATTCCGGGCTTGGGGAAGTCCGGCACATCGCGGATCAGGGACTTGGCTTTGATTTCAGGCACGGGGCGTTATACCTTTGACGGCCCAAACGACGTTTCAAACATTTCTGAAAGTTTGGTACAGTAGGGCGAGTGCTGTCTGTTCACGCGCCGCGCGACCCCCAAGCCACCCCCTGGCTCGCCGAAGGCGACGCCAAGCGTCGCGCCGTGCAAAGCATGTTCGCCGAGATCGCGGGCCGCTACGACCTGTTGAACGGCCTGATGAGTTTCAACCTCCACCGCCGATGGCGGGCCGCCGCCGTCCATGCCATCCAGCCGCCCGTGGGAGGTGTTGCGGTGGACGTTTGTTCCGGCACAGGCGACTTTCTGGCCCCGTTGCGGCGGGCTGTCGGTCCCAAAGGAACCGTCGTCGGCCTCGACTTCTGCCGCCCCATGCTCGAAGGAGCGGTGGGCAAGACGGAAGTCACGGGGCTCTCGGTGGGCGATGCGTGCCGCTTGCCCTTGCGCGATGGTTGTGCCGACTGCGTCACCGTGGGCTGGGGCATCCGCAACGTTCCCGACGTAGACCAAGCCCATCGGGAGATCGCTCGCGTGTTGCGCCCCGGAGGCAAGTTCGTGTCTTTGGACATGGCCGTTCCCCGCAACCCCGTCGTTGGCGTTGGCAGCAGGCTGGTTTGTCGTCGCGTGCTTCCCGCGTTGGGCCGCTTGTTCGGCTTGTCGAAGGCTTACACCTACCTGCCCGAGAGTACGTTGCGGTTCGCCACACGTGAGGCCTTGGCCGACTCCATGCGCAAGGCTGGTTTCGTGGACGTGCACTTTCGCGACTTCATGATGGGCAACATCTGCATGCACTGGGGGACCAAAGCGTGACGTCACAGACCATTCTTGGGATTCGCTCGGACCACGTCGAGCCATCGTTCTTGGAAACAGTAGGCACCCACATCGCCCGCGTCAACGACGAGCTGGACGAGTTGGTCGCCTCGTCGTCGCGCTTGGTCGAGGACGCCGGACGGCACACGCTTTTGGCGGGAGGCAAGCGCTTGCGCCCCGCGTTGGTGGCGATTGTGGCGGAATCCACGGGCAAGCCCTTCGACGGCAAGCGCGCGGCGCGCATCGGCGCCGCGATGGAACTCGTCCACATGGCGACGCTGATGCACGACGACGTGATCGACCACGCGTCTACGCGGCGCGGGCGTCCGACGGCGGGCAGCGTGTTTGGCAACACAGCCGCCATCCTGACGGGAGACGTGTTGCTCGCCAAGGCGATGTCGGTTCTCGCGCACGATGGCGACCTCCGGATCATCCGAATGGTGAGCGATATGGTCGTCCAGATGGCCGAAGGCGAAGTGCGCGAGCTGGAAGTCCGCGGCAACGTCCACCTGTCCGAGGACGAGCATACGGAGATCCTGCGCATGAAGACCGCCGAGTTCGTCCGCGCGTGCTGTCAGGCAGGCGCGTTGCTCGCAGGACTGGGCGAGGCGGACGCTGGCGAGATCGGCGCCTACGGGTTTCACATCGGCATGGCCTTCCAGATCGTGGACGACCTGCTCGACTACGAAGGCGACTCGGAGGCCATCGGCAAGCTGCGCGCCACCGATTTTCGCGAGGGGTGTGCCACGTACCCGCTCATCCTCGTCCGCCCGCACCTGACCGAGGCCGAACTGGCGCTGGTCGAACGCAAGTTTGGCAATGGGGTCAGCGACGACGAATTGCGCTTGATCGTTCAGTGGATGCACGAACGCGGCGCGTTGGCCGCTACCCGCGCTCTCGCTGAGAGCCATGTGAACGAGGCCAAGGTCCGCATCGCCTCCCTTCAAGAGGCGGCGGGAAGGTCCCTGCTCGAGACCCTGGCCGCGACCATCGTCGCTCGAACGTCGTGAACCGGTTTCGCCTGGTCGTCTTCGATCTCGACGGCACCCTTTATCGGGGTGCCGAACCTGTGCCACACGCGGTCCCGGCCGTGATCCGGCTGCGCGACGAGGGAGTCCTGGTGCGCTATGCGACCAACAACTCGGCAGCCACGCGCGAAGGCACGGCCGACAAGTTGTGCGCGATGGGTTACCCGGCGGCTCCAGCCGAGGTGTACGGTTCGTCCCATGCCGCGGCAGCGCTCATGGGCGAACGAGGGTTGTGGTCGGCGTTCGTGGTGGGGGAGCCCGGCTGCATCGGGAACCTGCGAGCTTCCGACGTGAGCGTGATCAACGCACCCGAGGGCCGTGCGACGCCAGAATCCGACGACGTGGCAGATGCCGTGGTGGTAGGCATCTGTCGTACCTTCACGTACACGCTGCTGGACTCCGCTCTCCAGCAACTGCTCTTGGGCGCCGAACTCGTGGCCACGAACCGAGACGCGACATACCCCTTAGAGGCGGGCAGACTCCAGCCGGGTGCGGGGAGCTTGGTGGCCGCGATCGAAGCAGCTTCCGGCAAGCCGGCGCAAGTGGCTGGGAAGCCGGAACGCTGGATGATGGATGCGATCCTTCGGGACGCTGGGGTTCGCCCCGAGCAGACGTTGGTCGTGGGCGATCGCGAGGACACCGACATCGTCTTCGGCAAGCGCAACGGGTGTGCGACCGCCATGGTGCTGACGGGCGTCGGCACGCGCGAAACGGCAGCGGATTATGTGTTGTCCGACTTGAGCGAGCTGTTCGGGTCGGCCATGGACGCGCCCCGGTAACGACGCCAGAGCACCCACGCGCCGCACCCGGTTAGCGTGGCGACAACGGCCACGATGGCGTAGCCGAACATGAAGAGCCCGAGCAAAACCGCGACTCCGAGCCACGAGGCGACCAAGATCAGCACATCGGAGCCATCGCGCGGAAAAGGCATCGCCTACTTCTCGCTGTTCAGACCCATGTCGCCCGCGCCCTCGGCGGCCATGCGCTGCTCTTCCTCAAGCTGTTCCTTGGTCTTCTTGGTCTTGCTCCAAGTAGCCTTCTCTTTGATCCAGGCAAGGAACTTCTTCTCCGACTCGGAGAGCGAGCGCTCATCCTCTGGCTTTTCGGTGAAGTGATTGTTCATCCAGTCGATGGCGGCCTTCGTATGGTCGCTGACTTCGTACTTCTTGTCCTCATAGCCAGCCTTGATGATGTCTTCGAGGGCGAAAATCTCGAGCGGTCGGTGATAGGCGAAGTTGGTGATGACGTACGCGGCCATCTCTCGCGCCTGGTCGCTGCCGTCCTTCCAAAGTGCCTCGATGTGGGGGATGGCTTCTCGGCCTTGGCTTCCCAGCGCTTCGGCGGCACGCATGCGGGCGCCCTTGGCGATGCCGGTGTTCTGCTCGAAGTCGTTCACCAACGCGGCCAGTTGCTTGGATACCTCGGGGTCGGGGTTCATCATGAACACGCCCTGCGTCGCCGCCATCTTGACCTTCCAGTCTTCGTCCTGCAAGAGCGTGACCATAGACGGCACGGCGCGCTTGCCGAGCTTGCCGAGCGACTCGGCTGCCGACCACGACCCCTCTTTGGCTTCGGCGAACAGGGTCACTTTGGCCTGTTCCGCCTTCTGGTCGTCCCAATATCGGTACCCGGCCGCTCCGACGACTGCAACGCCAAGAACGGTGAACAGCAAGACGCTCGACTTCTTCATGACAATCCGTAACGCGCCCTTGGGGCGACTAGTGCCCTTAGCTTATCACAATCACGTCAAGCCGACCGCTGCCAGCGTGTGTGGGGCGTTGCGGAGGTGGTGCTCCAAGCTGAACAACTCTTCGACTTCATCGGGCGACAGGTGAGCGACGACGTCCGGGTCTTGGGAGACGCAGGTCTTGAAGTCGTGGCCTTCCCACGATTTGGCTGCGTTCCGCTGGGCGACCTTGTACGCGACCTCGCGGGGCAGGCCCTTGCCGATAAGCGCCACCATCACGTGTTCGCTGAAGACGAGGTCGCCCATCTGGGTCAGGTTGGCCGCCATGCGGTCTTCGAACACGTGGAGGCCCGCCAAGATCGTGGTCAATCTGCGCAGCATGAAGTCCGCCAACTGGAACGAATCGGGGAAAACGATGCGCTCCAGCGACGAGTTGGTGAGGTCGCGTTCGTGCCACGTGGCCACGCTCTCCAGCATCGCATGGGCGTTTGCGCGGAGGAGGCGGGCCAGACCGCACACCGTTTCGGAGTTCCAAGGGTTGCGCTTGTGGGGCATTGCGCTCGATCCGGTTTGGCCCGCGGCGAACGCCTCCTGGACTTCCAGAATCTCGGTGCGCTGGAGGTTGCGGAGTTCGGTGGCGACCCTTTCCAGGCCGGCTCCGAGCAGGGCAAGCGCGTTGAGCAGGTCGGCATGGCGGTCGCGGTTGACGATTTGCGTTCCCGCCTCATCGGGGCGCAAGCCGAGCAATTCGCACACGCGAGCCTCCATCTCGGGCTCCGTGTGCGCGTGGATGCCGACGGCCCCGCTCACCTTGCCGACGGCGATCTCCTCGCGGCACCGGCGCAGTCGAGCCATGTTCCGCTGGAGTTCCGCGTACCAGTTGCAGCACTTGAACCCAAACGTGATCGGCTCCGCGTGGATGCCGTGCGTGCGACCGATCTCTGGCGTGCCAATGTGTTCCCTGGCCAATCGCGCCATTTCGGTGGAGAGGGCTTCGGCGCTGGCCAACAACACGTCGCACGAGTCGCGCAACATCATGCCCAGAGCCGTGTCGATCACGTCGTAGCTGGTGACTCCAAAGTGGATCCACCGACCCGCTTCGCCCACATTCTCGGCGAGGTTGCGCACGAAGGCCATCAGGTCGTGGCGTGTCTCCTTCTCGATTTCGTCGCATCGGGCGAGGTCGAACGCAGCCTTCGATTCGATGAGTTGGAGGTCGGCCAGAGGGATCGCGCCGCGCTCGGCGTGAGCCTTGCAGATGGCCACTTCGACATCCTGCCACCTCTGATACTTGGCCTGTCGGCTCCAAATGGCGGTCATCGCGGGCGTGCAGTAGCGGTCGATCATGGGCGGGTAGAGGGTACCCGTGGCAGGACCCCAGCTCCAGTCCAGCGAACCATGATCGCATGCTTTGCGTCGTCCTGGCCCTCGCCTTCGCCAGCGCTCCCGCCGACCTGGTGGTGCGCAACGCCCGCATCTGGAGCGACGGTCTGCCTGCCTTCGCCGAGAGCCTCGCGGTGCGCGACGGGCGGTTCGTCCACGTGGGCGGCGAGCGGTCGGACCTCGTCGGCCCCCATACGCAGGTGGTGGATGCCGGTGGCCGGGTCATCGTGCCGGGGCTCATCGACAGCCACATCCACATGGTGAGCGGCGGATTGGGGCTGAGCCAGATCGTGTTGCGAGACGCCCGCGACCGAGACGACTTCGTTCGACGCGTACGCGAGTTCTCCGAGGGCTTGCCCACAGGTAAGTGGCTCATCGGTGGACGTTGGAGCGTTGAAAGCTGGACAGATCGCTCGTCGCCACGCAAGGAGTGGATTGATGCGGCGACTCGTGGGCGGCCCGCCTTCCTAACCCGGATGGATGGCCACAGTGCACTGGCGAACTCGGAGGCCCTTCGCCTCGCGGGGATCACGGCAACGGGCCCCAAGGACCCCGAGGGTGGCGTCATCGAGCGAGACGCGAGCGGCGAGCCCACGGGCATCTTGAAGGAAAGCGCGATGGGACTCGTGTCGCGGCTCATTCCTCCGGCAAGCGTCGAGGATCGCCGCGCCGCGCTCGGAGCTGTCATCCGCCACGTCAATGCGTTCGGCGTCACCGCGGTGGCCGACATCACGAGCGTCGGCGCCACGGTCGAGTACGGTTCTCTGCCTGAAGCCGAGGCCACGTGCCGCATGTACCTCTATCCCGTGACGGGCAGTACCGAAGGGCTGGGCGAGACGGCCAAGTCCACACGCAGGGCGGGCGGCTGGTACCGCCTCAACGGGTTCAAGGCTTACTTGGATGGCACGTTGGGCTCGCGCACGGCCATGATGGCGGCACCATTCCTGGGCAATCCTGCGGGCCAGGAGAACTGGCGCGGCCTGTTCCGAGAGGGAATCGAGGACGGCCGGTTCGCGCGCAACGTGGCGACCGCCGCAAGGGAAGGTGTGCAAACCATTGCCCACGCCATCGGCGACGAGGCCAACCGAACGCTCCTCGACATCCTCAGCAACGCCTACGGTAACGAACTGAAAGCAGCCCGTTGCCGCAGCGAACATGCCCAGCACCTGCTCCCCGAGGACATCGAGCGGTTCGCCCGGCTCGGAGTGATCGCTTCAATGCAACCGTATCACAAGGCCGACGATGGTCGGTACGCCGAGAGCTACTTGGGCGAGGAGCGCTGCAAATCGAGCTACGCGTTCCGGTCGCTGCTCGATCGCGGAGCGGTGGTCGTGTTTGGGTCGGATTGGCCGGTGGTGAGCGCGAACCCCTGGTTGGGCGTAGAGGCCGCCGTCACGGGCAAGACGCTTGCCGGCCAGGTCTGGATGCCCCAAGAGAACCTGGCGGTTGCCGAGGCTCTGCGCTGCTACACCAGTCGGGCGGCCTACGCCGTGTTCGCCGAAGACGAGATCGGCCGCATCGCGCCGGGTTTGCGGGCCGACTTCTTGATCCTGAACCGGTCGCCCTTCGACAAGAACGTGGAGTGGGGCGCCATCCGACCCGAGTCTTTGTACTTCGGAGGCAAGCGAGTGGAGGCCGCTGGTCCGTGACGACTCCCGAGACGGTCGCCCGATCGTTGCGCACGCTGCTATACGATGGCTTGGTCGCCAACTGGTATCCGCGCGTCGTTGCCGAGCGGGGCGGCTACGTCCAGAACATGGCTCGCGATTGGACGACGCACGAAGACGGCCTAAGGTTCTTGGTTTATCAGTCGAGGATCGTATGGACCACGGCAACGCTGATCGTCTACGATCCAAGTCTTCGGGCGCAGTTGGAGCCCGTGTTGAGCCACGGCTTGGCGTTTCTGGAAACCAAGATGCGCGACCATGAGGCGGGCGGCTACTTCACAGAAGTACATCTGGAGGAAGGACCGCTGGTGGTCGCCAAGTCGAGCTATGCGCTCTCCTTTGCGCTCTTTGCCTTGGCGGCGGCGTACAAGGCGACTGGAGATCCTGCGGTATTGAGCGCGGCTCGCGACCTGCAGGCTTGGCTGGGTCGCTGCGAAGACGAGCACGGTGGTATCGCCGACGACTTGGACCGATTTGGAACGGTCTCAGCGAGCCGAGATGCGGGAACCCCGAGCGGCATCAAGAGCTTCAACACCCACCTGCACTTGCTGGAGTCTGCAACCGAGATGCACGAGGCCGCGCCAACACCCGAGACGGCAGGCTGGGTGCGCCATTGGCTATCTGTGCTGATGGACAGGATGTTGACCTTGCCGGGAGTCGCGTGTCCGTTCTTCCTGCAGAACTGGCGTGCGTTGCCTGGCCACAACTCGCCCGGGCACAACATCGAAACGGCGTTCCTGCTGCATCACGCGGCGACGGCCATCGGCCTGCACAGCCCAGATGTCGAGCAAATGGTTCGCGGATTAGTGGACCACTCGTTGCATGTGGCGTGGGACGAAAAGCACGGGGGCTTGTTCTACCGAACCGAAGCCTTCGACGATCCGTTCGACCGCGACAAGGTGTGGTGGGTTCAGAACGAGACCTTGACGGCGCTCTTGGTCGCCTACAAGGCGTTTGGCGACGAGGTTTATTGGAACCGGTTCTGCGAATCATGGCGGTTCTGTTGCGATCACTTGGTGGACCGGCTTCACAGCGGTTGGTACGACACGGTGGACGAGACGGGGACGCGGGTTTTGGTGGAATCCAAAGCCCACCGGTGGAAGGCCAACTACCACGAAGGGCGAACGCTGGTCTACTGCCTCAAGATGTTGGCCTCATGATGTTCTCTCGTTCCTTTAGGGGGCTGCTCCTGATCTCCTCCGGTCTTGCGATGTCGGGCTGCCACGCGGGTGCGCCGCCCATCCACCAGGCAAAGCAAGCGCCCAGAGAAGTCGTGAACAACCAACGCGTCTTCCTCTTGGTGCCCATCCAAAACCCCCGAAAGCAGGTCCGGGAGGACGTGGAGACGTCTCTGCGCGAGTTCTACTTTGCAGAAGTCCGATGGCTTGACAATGTAGACATCCCCAAGTCGGCTTTCTATCAGCCTCGGCGACGTTATCGTTCCGAGAAACTGCTCAGATGGCTCCAAGCCGAGTTTGCCCAAGGCTCCGCAACGACGAAGATCATGGGAGTGACGGAGAAGGACATCTCCACCACCGCTCACGGGGTCTACGACTACGGCATCATGGGTCAGGCCACCGTTGGCGGCACGTCCTGCGTCGTCTCGTCTTATCGTACAAAACGAAGGATTGGCTCGGTTGCCGTACACGAAGCGGGTCATACCCTGGGGTTGGAACACTGCCCGAACAGGGGGTGCGTGATGCGCGATGGCGAAGGCACGGGCGCCGACATCGTCAACCACTCTGGCTTCTGCTCGAAGTGCCGTTCAGCCGCGGGCATCTGGTTGCGCTAAGCGCGTTCAGCCGCCCAGCAGCACGCCTTCGCCGTCCAAGTTCTCGTACCGTACGCCGGCAAACGCCGGCAAGGTTCGAGACATCTCTTCAATGACTTCTCGCGCGTTGAACAGCGGTGTTCGCGGCTTGATCCTTATCGCCAATTCCTCGAACACCTTCCATGCGGGTTCGGCATCGCCCTTGGTGGGTAGGATGGCCTTCATCCGCTGCACTCGGCCCTCGCAGTTGGTGTAGGTGCCGTCCTGCTCGGCGGGCGCGGTCATGGGCAAGACGACCGAGGCATAGTTCGTCGCTTCCGACGCGGCGATGTCCTGAACCACGAGGAACGGCACGTTCGCCAGTGCGCGGGCCAACAGATCGCGGTCGAAGTGCAACGCGAATGGATCGCAACCCAGCAACCAGAGGGCATCCAATTCGCCATTGGCAGCGGCAGTGAGGATCGCGTGCGTGTCCATCCCCTGCTCGCCTTCGGGTTGGGCGTCGGGCCGCACGCCGGCCGCCTCGGCTCCGCAGACGTTGGCGCCAGTGGCGTACAGGTGCTTGCGTCCAGGCACGGATGCGAGAGCGGCCATTGCACGGTTGCCAGACTCTGCGTTCAGCAACGCATGCGAGGCCACGATTGCGGTGGCATCGCTCAGCAGTTCCCGTGCCTTCGCCAAGTCGGAGGCAGAAACGCCCGAACCTTCGGCCGAGCCGTTGCCGGCAAGCGCCTCGGCGACCGCCCCCTCGGTTCCCGGAGCGCAACGCAACACAAGGTGCGCGAACGAATCGGCTTCGGTAGACGCGGAATGAACGACCACGACCTTGGCCCCGTGCTTGAACCAAGCCTTGCGGACCCGCAGGAAGACGATGGGCAACTCCTCGGCCAGGGATCCGAACACCACGATCGTCTTGGCGTCTTCGAGCGCGGCGATCGGCTCCGGCTTGGGTACGGACGTGGCGAGGTGGCGCGTCCATCGGTGATCCACGTGGTTCGAGCCGAATACACCGCGGAACGACTTCTGGAACTGGTACAGGCCCTCGTTCGAGACCATCGGCCCGGCCAATCCAGCGACCTTCTTGCCCACAAACGCCTCGGAGATCGCGGCGTAGGCGGTCATCCAATCGGCTCCCGCGAACCCATCGCCCGAACGAACGAGGACTTTGGTCAATCGCTCCGATGAGTTGTAGAAGTCATGTCCAAACTTGCCGCGATCGCACGTCCACTCTTCGTTCACGGACTCGTTGGTGCGACCATTGATGCGGACCATCTTCTGCACGCGGTAGTCGAACCACACGTTGCAGCCGTTCGAGCAAAGGGTGCAGACGGCGGGTCGGGTTTCGAGGTCCCACGGGCGAGCACGGAATCGGTACTTGGCGCTGGTGAGCGCGCCGACGGGGCAGATTTCGATGACGTTGCCGCTGAACTTGCTGGTGAATCGCTTGAGCTCAAATGTCGAGGGCGTCATGTTCGCGCCCCGGAAGCGGAAGGCGAGTTCGGCGTCGCCCGAAATCTCCTCCGTGAAGCGAACGCACCTGCCGCACTGGATGCAGCGTTCCAGGTCGAGCGTGACGAACTCGCTGAGCGGGAAGGCTTTGGGCAAGTGGCGCTTGATCTCGACGTAACGACTGGTCGAGGGACCATAGAAGAGCGTGTTGTTTTGCAGCGGGCACTCGCCGCCCCGGTCGCAGATGGGGCAATCCAGCGGGTGGTTGATCAGGAGCAACTCAAGGACGCCCTTGCGGTCGCGGTGGACCATCTCGGTGTCTGTGTAGACGACCATGCCGTCGCTTGCGGGCAAGGTGCACCCCGCTTGGGGCTTGGGCATCTTGCGCACCGAACCGTCCGGCCCCTTGAATCCGACTTCGACCAGGCACATGCGGCACATGCCGACCGGCTTCATGCGCGGGTGGTAGCAGAAGATGGGGATCTCGAGACCCAGCCGCTTGACCGATTCAACGATCAGTTCGCCCTTGGGCACCTGAATCTCTCGGTCGTTGATGGTGATCGTGACGAGGGTCGAGTCGGCGATGGCGGCCATGCGCCCTTGATTGTACGCGACCGGGGGCTCTTGGTGCCCGGTCAGCCTCGGGGTAGATTGGACACGACATGCCAAAGATGGACCCCCAGATGGTCAAGGAGTGGAAAGCGCGCTACGACGCCCTCCACGAGTTCAAACTCGAGGAGGCGAGGAACATGCTTCCCGCCGATCGGTTGGCCAAGGCGCAGGCGCTCGTCAATTGGTTGGCGTCCACGGGCAGACTGGCCGTTCGAGAAGACGACCTGGAATTCCACCTGAGGTGGCAACATGCTCGACAGAAGTGGCTTGAAAAATTCGGCTGAACTGGGAGAGGCGCTGTCGCGCCTGAGTCGGTGCCTCGACTCGCTCGGTTTGCAGTACGCCGTTATCGGAGGCGTCGCTGTCATCATGCGGGGCTATCTTCGTGCGACGGCCGATGTGGACGCGGTCGCGCTTGATCTGGACGACCGCTTGGACGAACTCGCTGCGAACCTCGGCCATTTCGGGTTGCATCTGCGCGATTCAAACCTCGGCCAGACGAGGTTGCGCCGCGTGGTGTTGATCGAAGCGGCGGGCGGGACGGGCATAGCCCTCGCGATGGGGGTGATCCCGTTCGAGGTCAACCTCACGCACAAAGCCCAAGCGATGGACGTGGGGACGGGACAAGATGTGCCGATCGCCTCGGTCGAAGACCTCTTGGTGATGAAGCTCATCGCGCTCCGCGACCGCGACAAGGACGACGTGATGCGCCTCTTGGAGTTGTATCCCGACATTGACCGCGAGGCGATCTTGGCCACCGTCACGGAGTTCGCCGAAGCGCTCGAATCCCCCGAAACGGTCGTGGAGGCGCGGCGTCTGCTCAAGATGCCGGCTTGAGGCGAGCCCAAACACAACAAACCACCCGCTCGAAGCGGGTGGTTTGCGAGAATTCAGAGCGGGCGCTCAGATCGCGAGCAGCTTCTTGATCCGCTTGGAATCGCCCGAAGCCAGCGTGGGCTCCTGTTCGAGCCGCCGCTTCTGGGACGCGCTCTTGTGCAGGAACTGGTGGCTGTTATACGCCTTCCGCCGGGTGATCTTTCCCTTGCCCGTGATCTTGAACCGCTTCGCCGCCGTCTTGTTTGTCTTGAGTTTTGACATCTTTCTTGGGACCTTTTCCTGATTTTGGCATAAGTACGACCACCATTTGGTTGGCTTCCATCGTCGGGGGTCGTTCGACCTGCGCCACGTCGGCCGTTTTGTCGATGAACACCTGAAGCTTCGCTCGTCCGATTTCGGGGTGCGTGATCTCGCGCGCCCGAAACTGGCAGACGATCCTGACCTTGTCGCCCTCGGCCAGAAAGCCGAGCGCCTTCTTCAGGTTGGTGTTGAGGTCGTGTTCGGCGATGCTGGGCTTGATTTTGAGGCCCTTCACCTCCGTTTTCTTCTTTTTGTTCTCCCGCTCCCGCTTGTCCATCTCGTACTTGTGCCGACCGTAGTCGATGATGCGGCACACGGGGGGATTGGCCGTGGCGGAGACCAGCACGAGATCAAGACCCTGCTCGCGCGCCATGTTGAGCGCCGGCCGGGACTGGATGATGCCGATCTGTTCGCCTTCCGGGCCGATCACCCGGATATCCCGAAACCTCAGGACCCGCTCGTTGATCATCGGGCCCGGTTCGGGGCGGGGAGGACGCCTAAAGCGCCGTATGTTGGGTCACCTCGCTGAAGTGGGTGGTCATGGGTTCAGCATTATACATGGTTCAGTCAAATGTTCGGCGCAGAGCCTCATAGACCTCGGCCTGGACACGCCGCGGAGCCCGCCGGATTCGAGCAAGCAGGTTCGCGGCGGACTCTGACGGCGGTTCGATGTTGCTTCGCGCCTGATTGCAGGCTGAGCAAAGGACTCGGAGATTGTCGCGCTCGTTGCCACCGCCGTGGGAAATCGGAGTGAGGTGGTCAATGACGAGCCGAACCTTGCTGGCGGGATCGGTTGGGTCGGGGTCTCCGCCTGTCCGGCCGCACAACTGGCAGGTGAATCCGTTTCGCTCCAGAATCTCCATTCGCAATTGGGGGGAGACTCGCCGTCCGATTGAAGGATCTCGCGTCAGAGACTCCAGAATGTACTCGTTCGGCTTCAGGTCCGATCTGTCTCGGTACGACCGAATCTTCATGCCCTCCTCGTTTCTCAACTCGCGAATCCGGCGTTGATAGTCGTGAATCTGGGCGACTTCGGCGATTTCGCGGGTCGTGACGATCTTGCCCACATTCTGCTCGAAGAACGCTCTGATTCGGCCCCGGGCGCCACCGGTCACAGGCTGACCTCGGATTGGACGAGTTGAGCAACCGACTTTGCCACGGCTTCGGCCAGCAACGGCGGTACAGCGTTTCCGATTTGGCGCGCAATCTCAATCTTTGTCCCGCAAAATATAAACGAATCGGGGAAGCTCTGGAGCCGTGCCGCCTCTCGGTGAGTGATCGGGCGATGCTGCTCGGGATGCAAGTACCGACCCTTCTCAGGCTTGAAGAACTCTGTTCGGATCGTGAACGCTGGGCGGTCCCACCAAAGGCGTCCCATTAGATCGGTGCCGCCCTTCTTGTCGATCCAGCACTTTGGGGTCAATTGAGGCGCCCGACGTAGGAGGTCTTCTCGGTTCATGCCCTGCTCTGGAATCGCCCGGTATCGGGCCATACTGGTTTCCGTTGGGGTTCGGCCAAAATGGAGGTCGAGCGGACTCGGCTCGGCTCTAATGCCCGTTCCCACGGGTGGAGGAAGTTCGCCGATTGCGTCTCGGACGGTTCGCCAGGGCAACCGATCTGGAAGCGCGTCGAAGAGGTTTGCAATTGACCGGTGGGGGGATTCGTGAGTCGGTGGCGGAGGAAACACGTTGCTAGGGTCCCCTTCGAGAACACCTACAACGAATGCCCGCGTCCGTCTCTGAGGCACACCATAATCAGCGGCGAGCAACTTGGCCGACGCGACAGTGAATCCGAGTTGTTTGGCCTCGAACAGAATCTCCTCAAACTCATCCGAGTCCAGCAACTGAGGGACGTTCTCCATTACGAACGCCTTTGCGCCGCTCGCCCGAACGACATCCAAGTAGGGTCGCCAGAGCTGCCTTCGAGCATCGCCGACCTTCTTCTTGTTGAGCAGGCTGAACCCCTGGCATGGCGGGCCCCCGATCACGATATCGGCTCTCGGAATAGAGTCGAATGCGCCTTCGACCAACTTGACGATGTCTGCCACACGCGCATGGTCCCCGAAGTTGGCGCGATAGGTCGCGATCGAGGCGGGGTCCATGTCTATAGCAAGAACTTGTCGGAACCCAGCTCGGTGAAAGCCGAGGGACATTCCACCCGCGCCACAAAACAGGTCTATCATGCGTCCAGCCGCCATACCTGTGCGGGTGCGACTCAGCGGAGGTGGTTGACTTGCGATCACGGCCCAAATAGTAGACGTGCGATCACGAGAATTGGTTGCGTCAGCGGCTGCGGTGCGATGCCTGAGTGCCCAGCACGCTTTGCTGCTCGCGACGACGCCGACGGAGCACCAGCGCCTCGCGGGCGATGTTCAGGTGGTAAAGCGCCGTGGCGTTCTCTTCGCAGGCCAAATCCCGCCCTTGGAAGTCCAGGAGACGCTCGACCAGCACGTCGATCACGTCTTCGATCCGGCAACCGTTGATCCCCACTTCGTCCGGACGCCCATGCTGAAACACGATCTTGATGAACGGCTTGTCCACCAAGGCCTCGCTTCCGTCCAAACTGCGGAACTTGTCCATATTTTCGCTCATGGCTAGGCTCTCGAACGGGCGGGGACGCCCGATTTCGAATCAGTGTATCCCATCGCAACCGGTCGAAGCAGGAATCAGGGGCCTCTTGGGATAACCTCCTTGAGATGATTGCGCAGGTGCACGCCGCCACGCTGGTCGGGATCGAGGCCGTGCCCATCGTCGTCGAAATGGAAGTCGGCGGCGCGACGCCGCAGTTCATTCTCGTCGGTCTGCCCGACAAGGCCGTCGAGGAGAGCCGCGAGCGAGTTCGCAGCGCCATGATCAACTGCGGCATCCACTTCCCGAACCGCAAGATTCTGTGCAATCTGGCTCCCGGAGACATCCGCAAAGAGGGTCCTTCGCTCGATCTGCCCATCGCCACGGCCGTGATGGCCTCGGTCGGCGCGATCCCCCACGAATCGGTCAAGGACACGCTGATCTTGGGCGAATTGGGCTTGGATGGCGTGTTGCGGCCCGTGGACGGTGCGCTCAGCGTGGCACTGATGGCCGCCGAGAAGGGCTTCAAGCGGCTGATCGTCCCCGAGGCCAACGCGCCGGAGGCGGCTGTGGTCACCAGTCTGGAGGTCTTCGGGCTCAAGTCCTTGCTCGACTTGGTGGACCTGCTCGGCGGATTTGGCCTGATCGAGCCGTACCGGTTCAGCGAGGAAGAACGGCAGGGCGAACCCGACTACGGTGTCGACTACTCCGACGTCAAAGGGCAGGCGACGGTTATTCGCGGCCTGGAAATCGCGGCGGCAGGCGGCCACAACCTGCTCATGGTCGGTCCTCCCGGTTCGGGAAAGACCATGCTGGCTAGACGCTTTCCGACGATCCTGCCGCCGCTCAACTTGGAAGAAGCCGTCGAAGTCACAAGGATCCACAGTGCTGCCGGCCGCATGGGCGACAAGCGCGGCTTGGTGTGGGAGCGCCCCTTTCGCAGCCCGCACCACTCGGCCAGCCATGCGGCGTTGGTGGGCGGCGGCAAGGTCCCTAAGCCCGGAGAAGTGAGCATGGGCCACAAGGGCGTGCTGTTCATGGACGAGATGCCCGAGTTCGACCGTGCGGTGCTGGAGGCACTCCGCCAGCCGCTCGAGGATGGGGTGGTCACGGTCTCCCGCGTGCACTCCTCGCTGACGTTTCCCGCCGACTGCATCTTGATCGGAGCCATGAACCCATGCCCGTGCGGTTTCAAAGGGCTGCCGGAGGCCAATTGCGTCTCGTCGCCGACGACGTGCGGGCGCTACGCCGGCCGGATCAGCGGGCCGTTGCTGGACCGCATCGACATCCACCTTCACGTTCCGCGGGTCAAGCCCGACGAGTTGCTGGGCAAGCCCGACGGCGAGCCAAGCGCCAACATCCGCGAACGTGTGATGCGGGCTCGCGAGATCCAACGCGGGCGGCTCGGCGCGACGCGCCTGAATGGGCGGATGACCCCCCGCGAGATTCGCGAGATGGTCCCGCTGGATGCTGCGTGCGAGCGATTCATGAAGCTTACGGTCAACAAGATGAACATTTCGGCCCGCGTCTTCGACCGCATTCTGAAAGTCGCCCGGACCATTGCCGACCTGTCCGGCAGCGACCAGGTCACCGAGAAACACCTGATGGAAGCCGTCCGCCTTCGCGAACAGGGCACCGATGGCTGATGGGCGTTACAAATGGGTTACAACTGACCCCGGAGCGTCTCGGACGTAGACGCCGCCCCGGGTTCGGCCCCCACAATGCGCACCATGAAGCGAAAGCTCTTCATTGGTTTTGGCGTCGCGTCGTTGGTGGTCGCTACCGTCGTGGCCACTCTTGGCGGACCACGCGGGTCGCAACCCTCGGAACTCGTGCGTCCCGAACTCGCGTTCCAGGAGCGGCTCAAGCAGCTGTCGCGCGAAAACGAGTGGAAGGAGGCTCACGAATGGTACATGGTCGACAAGCTGTACCCCGACTTCAAGATCAGCGCGAGCCATTACGAGGAGGCTGCGCGGGTCATGGAGCGGCTCGAGCCTGCACGAGAGCGCGGTCCAGGACGCGGCCGAAGGTTGCCCATTGGCGACTGGGAATATGTGGGTCCCAAGAACATGGACACGGCCCTGCGCTTGTGGGCAGGACCCTCACCAGTAAGTGGTCGTCTGAACTCGATGGTTTGGGACGTCAACGATGAGAACACCATGATCGTCACCGCTCGAGGTGGCATCTTCCGAACCAACGACAGGGGCTTGAACTGGCACGCGCTGAACAATGGGTGGGGCTCGGCCATGAGCAGCGCGGTCGCTGTTCACCCGAACAATCCTGCGCGACTGTGGGCCGGCACGGGGGACTATGTCGGCGAGTCCGTCTATTACGGCGGCATCATGCGGACGACCAACACGCCTGGCTTCTGGTGGCAGGTTCAACCGGCTGCGGCCGGCGAGGGCCCGGTCAGCGATGTGGTCATCCATCCGGACAACCCCGACATCCTTCTCGCCACCTCGGGCAAAGAGGGCAAGGACGGTCGGGTTCGACGCACTGCCGATGGCGGCGACACCTGGCAAGCGCCCCATCAGGATGGCCAGCCGCTCGTCGCGTTGCCCACTGGCGACTGGTGCGATCTAGACTTCTCGATTCCTGACGGACGTGGTCAACGGTTGATCTACGCCACGCGAAGCGTGTTCCAAGGCGGAGCCGAAGTCTGGGTCTCGAAGAACAACGGCGTCAGCTTCAAGAAGACAAGTTTGGGTTCCACCAATGGCGCGAAGAAGAGCGTTGTCGCCGCGTCTCAGGTGGACCCTTTGCGCGCCTATGTCCTCGTCAGCGAGGGACGTAGAATCTGGCGGACCGACGATGGTGGTGACACCTGGATCGATATCACGGGAGACTTCAAGGACGAGTGGTTCAAACAGATGAACTACAACTTCTGCATCGAGTCCGTTCGGATCGCAGCATCGGAGAGTGAGGCCCTAGTTGTGGGACAGTCGGGTCTCTTCCTGTGTAAGAACCCCGAGGCAAGTTCGGATTGGGAGTGGACCGACCTTGGCTTGACCCATGTCGAGGGCCCAGTGGGTGCCACGTACAACGGTTCGCCCGCTCGGTTGCACTGCGATTTCCACGTGTTGGTCAGCAACCCCCATCGTCCTAATCAGTTGTTCGTAGGCTCGGATGGCGGCGCGTTTCTGATGACTCTCAATGCATCGGGCGACCCCACGGTGGAGATGATCGGAGGCGGACTGCCGACCACCATGTTCTACCACGCAGCCTTCCATCCAACCCATCCCGACGTCATGATCGGCGGCTTGCAGGACAATTCAACCGCGTCCACCTCGACCCAAGGGGCCTGGGGCGATTTGAACCACTGGGGAGCGGTCAACTTCGGCGATGGTGGCTATGCCGCGATCAATCCCGCAAATCCCATGGTCCAGTATTCGTCCCACCAATATGGGCAGATCTACCGAACATCGAATGCGTGGGCCGATTGGGACCCGGACGTCCGACCGGGATACATTGGCAAAGCGCCCGGCGCATCGTACACGTTCATTGCTCCGATGGAGTTGGATCGCAACAACCCTGACCATCTGTATGTGGCAGGTGGCTATGCCGTCCACCGCTGGAACAATGCAACGGGCACATGGACGGGAACCGTCGTGAAGGTCCCCACGTCGGCCGAGTGCATCCGCTCGCTCCACATTCCCTTGGGTTCCACCAACCGTATCTACATCGGTACATGGGGTGGAAAACTGTTCGTGGGCGACACGCAATCTGGGGCTGTCAAGGATCTGACGAAACCGATCACTCCGAAGCGTGCCATCACCGACATCCACATTCACCCAAGCGACCTCAACTCGATGCTGGTGACCTTCGGTGGTGTTGGTGGGGGTCACTTGTACAGGGTGACCCTCACGGGAACGTCGGTCGGTTCGACAGACGCCGCTTGGGAATACCGAGACGGCTCTGGCGGGAGTGTGCTTCCCGACATTCCTGCCAACTCGGTTGAGCGCGACCCGGCATACCCCCAGACCACCTGGTACGTTGGCACCGATGTGGGCGTCTTGATGACGAACGATGCCGGCGCAACGTGGAAAAACGCCACGCAGATCCTCGGAATGCCCGGCGTTGAAGTGCGGCACTTGGAGTACGTCCCGGGAACGGGCTACCTGAACTGCGCCACCTATGGTCGCGGCATCTTCCGGCTCCGGCTGGCTCCGGCCATGCTGATCGGCTTCTTTGTCGGCCTTGGAGAGTCCTCGGCCGTGGGCGGAAGGGAGGTCGGGGTTCGCCTCGATCTGTCCGAAGCGGCTCCCGCCGGAGGAGCGACCATTCTGTTGGGTGCTTTCGGCAAGAACCGGACCGGTGATTGGGAGCCGACCAGCCTCATGACCCTGCCGACTTCGGTGACGATCCCCGAAGGGCAAACCTCGGCCCAGTTCTCGGTTCCGACCATGCCGGTGTGGACTGCCGAACGGTTGAGGCTCGAAGCGCGGCTCGGAGTCGAGTTGATGCAGGTGGACTTCGATCTCCTACCACCGACCTTTAGCGTGCGAATCCAACCATTCGACATGCTCGGCGGGGCGACTGCCGAAGGGCGCATTGATCTGGAGAACCCCGCTCCAGCCGGAGGCGCGCGCGTTTCGCTGGAGTCGACCAACAACGATGTGCTCACGGTGCCCAGCCTGATCACAATTCCAGAGGGACAGCGATTCGCGACGTTCCCGGTCACGAGCCGAACCGTTCTCGAGGACCGGGAGTACACGGTCACCGCCTCGTACGGCTTCGGCGAACAGACCGCAAAGGTCCAGCTGCGGGCACTGAGAGTCGACCGCATTGAGCTCGACGCCAACAGTGTCATCGGCGGCGCAAGAGTGATGGGAAGGGTGTTCCTATCGGGCGACGCGTTGGATGATCAGACGGTCCTTCTCGACTCCTCGGATCCGGCTGCCAGCGTGCCTTCGCAAGTGGTGATTGGAAGAGGCAAGCGGTCCGCAACGTTCGAAGTCCAGACATCGCTGGTCGGCGATCCCGTGGATGTGACGATCGAAGCCGAGCTGGCGGACAAAGTCCAGACCGTGCTGGCCGTCGGACCCCGCATGCTCAGGGGAGCCGTGGCCTACAGCGACCTAGACCCGTTCGCCGACATCAGCGGTCCGGTCTTGCTGAGGTTCCTTCAGCCGGTTACGGGAGACCTCATCCGAGAAGAGACGGTCATGCTCGACCCGTTCGGTCGGTTCACCGTTTCGGCGCCGGCACAGGCGGAGTTCGGGGTCTCCACAAAGGTGCGGCACTGGCTGCGTCGCACGGTCCAGATCGGTGGAGCGGCAAACTCCGACGTAGTGCTCGACATGGTCAACGGCGACGTCAACGGAGACAACTCGGTAAACGTCGCCGACTTTCTGGCCTTGCGTGCTGCTTTCGGTACCACACGTGGGTCGGCGGGTTACAACGCGATGGCCGACCTCAACGAGGACGGTCGGGTTGGAATCCCTGACTTCCTCATCTTGCGAGCCAACTTCGGAGCGCAAGGCGACTAACGGAACTCGGCGATCTCGTCGAGGGGTTTGCGGTGCAGATCGGGCACCGTACATCCCTCGACGGGATAACCGACAGCCAGAATCAGGAATGGCTTCTCTGACGGTGGCCGACCACAAATCTCGCGCAAGAAAGTCATTGGTGCCGGCGTGTGGGTCAAGCAAGCGAACCCGGCTCGGTGCAGAGCCTGAATCAGGAATCCGCACGCGATGCCGACCGATTCGGTCATGTAGTAGTTCTTGAGGCGCGTCCCGTCGGGACCTGGCTCGCTGTCGCGGCGGAACACAACGATCAGCCAGGGCGCGTCTGTCAAGTGAGCCTTGACGAAGTCGGTGCCAAGTGGGGCGAGGGCATCCAGCCACTCCTTGGGCGCACGCCGCTCGTAGAAGTCCCTCTCCTCGATTTCGGCTTCATTGCGGATTCTTTTCTTGAGATCATGGTCGGAGATGGCGACGAAGTACCACGGCTGTCGGTGGGCGCCGCTTGGAGCCGTCCCTGAGGTCATCAGCGCCAGCTCGATTGCTCTCTGGGGGATTGGATCGGTGGAGAACTGCCGTACGGTTCGGCGAGCATCGGCGATGGCATAGTCCTGTGTCAGCCGCTCGATGCTCGACTCAATGGGGACGCGGGGCGGACTGTAAAGCATGGCTCAAGTATCAAGGATCAAGGTCACCGGACCATCGTTGACAAGATTGACCTCCATGTGGGCACCAAACAAACCGGTCTCAACCGGGATACCTGTGGCGCGGAGGCTTGACACGAAGCATTCGAACAATCGTTGCCCTTCTTCGAACGGTGCTGCTTGGACAAAGCTGGGACGCCGTTGCTTCGCTGCATCGCCATAGACCGTGAAATTCGAAACGGCAAGAACGCCCACCGCTGCTCCCGACGCAGCAAGGTCCACGATCGAGAGGTTCATCTTTCCGTCGGCATCCCCGAAGATGCGCAGGTTCAGGGCTTTGTTCGCGAGTTTATCGGCGCTTGCCTCCGTATCCTCTCGGTGGGCAGCCACCAACAAGCAAAGACCGTGCCCGCATGCGCCAACGACACGACCCTCGACGACCACCTGGGCATGTTGGACCCGCTGAACCACCGCTCTCAAGCGCCTGCTCCTCGGCCAAACAGGCGCAGCACGCTGATAATGTCGGAGTAGTGCCCGATTCGGGTCATCACTTGACTCAGCTTCGAGGCGTCTTCAAGCTTCAGTTCGACGAGAATCTCCGCAGTGTGGTTGGGTAGCGTGCGGATACGCGTATTGCCGACATTCGCGCCGACTTCCGCGAAAATAGTGCTCACATCGAGAAGCAAGGCGTGCCGATCTTGTGCAACGATTTTCAGATTCACCGGGTATTGAGAACCATCGGACGGCCATTCAAAGTGAATCAAGCGCTCGGGTTCGGTCTCGCGCAGGTGAATCGCGTTGGGGCAAGCCGACCGATGCAACATCACCCCGCGTCCCCTTGTCACGTAGCCGACCACTTCGTCTCCGGGAATCGGTTCGCAACACCTCGATCGGCGCACCATCAAGTTGCCAAATCCCGAGGAGACCAGCAACGTCTTGCCCTCCGGGGAGTTCTTCGCTTCGATGCGGTGGGTTTGCGGAGCAGGGGCTTCTTGAACGTTGCCGCGCAACCGATGGGCCACGCTCGTCGCCGTGACAAGTCCTGCGCCGACCTTCGATAGGACATCCTCCGCGTCCTGGCACCCATCGTAATGCTGGGCGATGTCGCGAATACGATCCTCTCCCATGAAGTCGCGCGGCTCAACACCCATGCTCTTCAACTCGCGCTCGACGGATTGCCTGCCAAGGTGGGCGTGTTCATCGCGCTTTACTCGTCGAGCATAGGCGCGAATGCGTGACTTGGCGTTGGAAGTCTTGACGAACGAGAGCCAATCGAGACTCGGCGTTGCATTGTTTCGGGTGATGAGTTCGCAGACGTCCCCGTTCTTGAGGGTTGAGTTGAGCGGAGCGATGTGACCGTTGATTCGCGAGCCAACCAGCGTCATTCCGACTTGCGTATGAACCCTGAAGGCAAAGTCAACGGGTGTCGCACCCTTCGGAAGGTCGATCACGTCCCCCTTTGGGGTAAACACAAAGACCTGCTCCGAGAACAAGTCTGTCGAGAGAGAACGCAGGAAGTCGCTCGACATGCGGGCATCGCTCGACCAGTCCAACAACTGCTGCCTTAGGTTCGCAAGTTTGCTTGTTTCATCCTCTTTCGCCTTTCCCTCCTTGTAAGTCCAGTGGGCAGCAACACCGAACTCGGCGATTTCATGCATACGGCGCGTCCTGATTTGGACTTCCATGGGGTCGCCATGCCCACCCATCACCTTGGTATGCAAAGATTGGTAACCGTTGGATTTGGGCTTTGCGATGTAATCATAGAACATGTTCCCCATGGGAACCCAAAGCGTATGGACGATGCCAAGAACGAGGTAACACTCTGGGACGGTGTTGACAATGATACGCAAGCCAAGCAGGTCGTAGATTTGGTCGAAATCCAAACCTTGCTGCACCATCTTGTTGAAGATGCTGTAAAGGTGCTTGGGCCGACCCTGAATCTCGACGTCCGAGATGCCGTTTTCGGCAAGCTTGACCCTCAACGTGTCGATGGCTCGATTGATGTCGACTTCACGCTGCGCACGCGATTTGGCGACCAACTCGGTCATCGATCTAAACTCGTCTGGGTGAAGGTGTTTAAACGCCAGGTCCTCCAATTGCCATTTGATCTGCCAAATGCCCAGTCTGGCAGCAAGAGGAGCATACACGTCGAGGGTTTCGCTGGCAATGCGGGTGCGCTTGTGTGGTGGCAGGTTGTCCAGCGTCAGCATGTTGTGCAAACGATCCGCCAATTTGATGACCATGACGCGGAAGTCCTTGGCCATCGCGAGCAGCATCTTGCGGAGGGATTCGGCAGCCTTGAACGTTTCCTGCGCCTTCCGCGACTGCGGTCCGAACTCTCCGACAAGCTTCCAACTGAGTTTGGTGACTCCTTCGACTAGATGCCGGACTTCCGGGCCGAACATCTTCTCGATCGCTTCGATTGAAACTTGCTCGTTGTCTTCCACCGTGTCATGGATGAGCGCGGCGATAACGGTCTGGTCGTCCATCATCATTTCAGCAACGATGGTGGCAACGGCTAAGGGATGGTTGATGTAGGGAGACCCGTCGTCGCGCTTTTGGTTTTCGTGAGCTCTTTCGGCGTAATAGTACGCCAATCGTGTTTTGGCCAGGTCGGCATCCGGGTGATGCTCAAGGAGACGATTGGTCAGCTCGTGTAGACCCTCCGGCTCTTCCCAGTCGTCGGCGATGGTGATCGCCTTCGATAGGTCGATCAATCAGTGCCTCCCAGAATGCGGCGTACGACCATGGCCTGCTCCGGCGTGTCAACGGCCATTTCAGAGCCTTGACCTTCCGCCATGTAGATTGCGATACCATGTTCGAGGAAGCGCAACTGCTCCAGCCCTTCGGTGACCTCCAAGTGGGAGGGGGGCCAAGTGGCGTACTCCCTGAGTACCTGGCTGCGGTACCCATAGATGCCGATATGCTTCTTGGGCGGTTGGGTTCGTGCTTGGCGCGGAAAGGGAATAGAATATCTGCTGAAGTAGAGCGCTCGATTCTGTTGGTCGGTCACGACTTTGACGACGGCTGGGTTGTCGACTTCCTCTTCGGTGCACCAGGAGTAGACGCTGGTCATTGCGGCCTCAGGGTGGTTGGCGAAGGGCTCCGCACATGCGCGGATCGTTTCGGGTCGGATCAGCGGTTCGTCGCCTTGGACGTTGATGACCGCGTCGCAGTCGAGGTGGGCGATGGTCTCGGCGATGCGATCTGTGCCGGATGGATGGTCGGCGCGGGTGCGGATCGCTGGGATTCCGCGGCTCTCGCATGCGTCGAGAATGTCGTCGTCGGGAGTGGCGACCACGACGTCGTTGGCGACGGCGCTGGCGACCGCCCGCTCATAGACCCACTGGATCATCGGCTTGCCGCACAAATCCACCAGGGGCTTGCCGGGGAAGCGTTGGCTGCCCATGCGGGCGGGGATGACGATGGCCAGTTTCATGCGCGGAAGCCTGATTATACGGGCGTCGGCGCCCGATTCGATGCTGATCGGCGTTGAGATTCCGCTCTTCGCTGGGCCAGTCCTTGGTCCCGCCGACTCGCCGACGCCCTTGCATCCATTGGCGGCCAGCGTGGTATCCTCTCGCTTCGCGGGCCGTTAGCTCAGTTGGTAGAGCAGCTGACTCTTAATCAGCGGGTCGTAGGTTCGAGCCCTACACGGCCCACCAAGTTTCGAACCCAAAACCTGCACATTTCGGGCGGGTTGGCGTCGGTGTCAACGGAAGACCTGCTCCGAATCGGCGACTTTGGATGGAGTCGCTTCGTGGCGTTGAGGGCTGTGCTAGCGTACGACGGTCCTGGGCCAAGTTCGTCACCTCCCGTGGCCTAGGAAGGACGCGTGCGGAACTGGACATTGGCTGGCGCGCGTCCTGCCAACCTGGCAATACCGCGGGTCCGAACCTTTGCGACCCTGATCCGCAGACTCCCGCTCCAGTCCTTCGCCAAATGGTCGCGATCAGGTCCCGGTCACATGGACAGCCCAGACCGCGCCAAGGCCTTGGTGTTGCGCGCACCATCCTCCCCAACGGCGATCCTGCATACTCGTCCGGGAGGCTATGGGCCCACGGTACATTCGTTGCCAAGGGTGTGCTTCTGCCATCGAGACCTCGGCACGGCCAATTGGATGCGGAGCCCAGATGAAGTTTAGCAACAAGTTACCGCAGGCGTGGAACGGGTCGGGGATCGGTTGTCGGACCGTCGGTCCGGGGCCCGTTTGCCTCCCAATGCAGGCGATCCAGCCGTAACGTCCGTCCCTTGTCATTATGCCCGTACATCGGCTCGCCTTGAGCGTCCCACGCATGATAGGCAATCCACCACTCTCCTGTAGGCAACTCGATAATCGATTGGTGGCCTGGCGAGTAGATATGTCCAGGCGCGGTATCCAGAACAGGCTTGTCGGGCTTAGTGTATGGACCGAGCAAAGACTTCGATCGAGCGGCCCACACTCGATAGCAAGCGTCGCGCTTCCAAGATTGGAACCATCCGGACGAATAGAATAGCCAGTAGACACCGTTGCGATGCACAAGAGTCGGTGCATCCAATACGCCTTTCTCGAGTTCACGGTCGGCTTCAAGGAGTACCCTGCGATCGCCGATCGTTTTGAGGAGGTCGGCTGAAAGTTCGACGATCTTGAGTGCCCGCGGCTTGGCCTCGCGGATGTACAGCAGGTATGGTCGTCCGGCTTCGACAAACAAGCAAGGGTCGATCGCTCCGTCTTCTCCTGGTCTGTCGTTCTCGTCAATGCCCTTGATCAGCACCGTCTGGTGCTCAAACGGCCCACGCGGATGGTCTGCAACGGAAATCGCAAGGTCGCGCTTCTTGGTGACCGGGTTGAGTGCCGAGTAAAGCATGCGCCACTTGCCTTGCCACGGGTAGACCTCCGGTGCCCACATCTGCTCCGAGGACCAAGACGGCTTTCCAACCGCGCCCAGATGCGTCCAAGTCACCAGATCTTTAGAGGACATGAGTTGAAAGCCATGGGGGCTGTTGTGCGTTCCATATGCGTAGAACGTATCGCCATCGCGGGTGATGAATGGGTCGGGGAAGTCCTTGCTCCAGACCGGGTTCCTGTAGGTATCCGTGAGTATCATGACTGCGAAGAATGTGGGGAGCATTGGCTATCCTTTCAGGCCGGTCAAGGCGATCCCTTCGGTGATCCGCCTCTGGAAGAACAGGAAGGCAACGATGACAGGCAGCGATGCGATTGCAGCAGCCGCCATGGTGATGCCATATTCGGTTGTATACCGCCCTTGAAAAATCGATAACCCGACGGGCAGGGTTCGCATGGTGATGTCCGAAGTCACGATCAACGGCCAGACAAAATCGTTCCAAGACGCGAGGAATGTGAAGATCGCCAATGTGGCCATTGCTGGCTGAGCGATAGGAAGAACGACTCGCCAGTACAGCGTCCACCGTCCAGCGCCGTCGACGATCGCTGCCTCCTCCAACTCGCGTGGGATGGCGATGAAGAACTGGCGCAGTAGGAACACGCCGAAGGCGCTGGCCAGCCCCGGAACGATCAGGGCGGGATAGGAGTCGTTCCAGCCGATGAATTGTACGATGAGATACACCGGAATGAGGCAGACCTGACCCGGGATCATCATGGTGGCGACGACGGCCAAAAAGAGCGTGTCTCGACCCTTGAACTCTAGGCGAGCGAACGCATAAGCGGCCATGCTGGTGACCCATAGGGTCAAGAGGGTCACTGCCAGGGCGACGCCGAGCGAGTTTGCGAACCAGCGCGCGATGGGAAACTCGGCGGACCTTCTGAACAGTTCTAGGTAGTTTTCAAGGGTCGGTTGGTCTGGGATCCATTTCGGTGTTGCGCTGAGCACCTCGCCTTCCGTCTTCAGCGAGGTGCTCAACATCCAGACGATGGGAGCCACCATGAGGGCCGAGCCTGCCGCCATTGCTGCGAGGCCCAGCCCCCTTGCGGTTCGGTGAGAATGGAGCCACCTCATCTGCATCTTGCGCCAGCGGTCATCTGCTGGTGGACGGAGGTTGGAAGTTGGCTCGTTCTTCCGCTTCCTTCTGCCGGATTTCCTGCATCTTTTGTGGAGAGACAGGATTCTCGTCGGTGCTGCAACCGGCGAGAACTCCGAGGACCATGCCAGCCAAAAGGATGAGCCTCGTGGCTAACGTCAAGCACCGTGGTTTTGCGATCTGGGTCATGTCTACGGCACTCGAGACGGATCGCAGCTGCCCCAGGTTCCCCAATAGTTCAGACCCAGGTCCGGATCGGAGTCCATCGTCGGGTTGGTTGCCGGGTCCACCCACTGGCCACGGCTGTCCATGAAGACCCACTCCCAGTATCCGAGTTGCTTGAACTTCAGCGCCTTGCGGCGGATGAAGCGCGCATGACCGTCGGCGATGCCGTAGTTGGCACCCTTGTTGAAGTTGAAGCCGGCCCAGGAGATGTCCGCGTCGTTCGCGTGCATCGCGCCGTCGGTGAAGAAGTTGCGTCTGGGCGACACGATGGCTTCCTTGACGGTGGTCGCACGGGTGGAGAAGATCACCAGGTCGGACGGCTTGCTGATCGCCGTCTGGGACATGCGGCTGACGCAGCCGTTGAACATGTAGCTGGTCTTGCCCGCACGCGAGTCGTTGACAGGAGCGAACTTGGGGTCGCTGTCGTTGGCGGCACCCGGGCTGACGAACAGGTCGATGCTCTTGACGTAGGGGTGCGTTTCTCGGCCCCAGTTCTGGACGACCGCGGGATCCATGAAACCCAACGGCGCTTGATTCGGCGGATCACCACCCGCGCCGGCCCCATAGAGATTGCCGTAGAAGTCGGTTTGGCCGGTCCATGGCTGCATGGTCCACCAGTTTTGGGCGTTGGAAGGCACCATGCCTTCGCCGTTCGCGACGAACACATCGTCGTTGTCGGCGATGTACATCACCGCGGCGAGCGAGAGTTGCTTGATGTTGCTCAGGTCTGAGGCCTTCTTGGCAGCCTTCTTGGCCTGAGCATAGACCGGGAAGAGCATTGCGGCCAGGATCGCGATGATCGCGATGACGACGAGAAGTTCGATGAGCGTGAAGCCTTTGTTTCGCACGATGTGTGGAGCTCCTTCAGTTCATATGGTAGGGACGTTCCTACAGCCGACGAGACTGCCATGAGCGCTCCGGTGCGCTCGGGGCCAGAGATGAAGCGGATTAGGATTGAGCGGGCGGCACCTCCTTGTCCGGGTTGGCAAGCGCGCCAGCGTGTTTCGGCGCGTGTGGATTCATCACGTAGTGCAGTCGAAGGACAAGGTCTTGGGCGTAGTTTCCAAAGCCCTTTCCAAAGAGGTTGAAGCCTCCACGGTGATCCGCGTTGGCTTTGACTCCGATTCGTATGCTGATGGGTTTGTTGGGCTTGACGAGAGCCTGCTCGAGGGTCACCGAAGAAAGAGGTGTCCCGTCAAGCGCGCTTCCTTCGTGATCGACCGACCAGATCTTCAGGGCGCCATATTGGGTCATGTGGTCGTTCCACCACGTCGGATTGAGGACGCCTCGCTTGGCGCCGAAGTCTCCGGGGCACGTCCAAGTGCCAATCTCCGCTTCGTTCACCCAGACCGTGATGTCGGAGGGCCAATCGTGGTCGTAATTCGGCGCCTCCGAGCACGCCTCCATGACCAATTCGAGACGGAGGATTTCGACGGAGGACGGCAAGGTGTTCGGAAAGACGTACTCGACCCAGCCCGCCGCCATCCACAGGATCTCGGCCGTCGAGCGCTCCGGGTCAAAGAACGACTGCGGAATGTCGAGGAAGCTGATGATCTTCTCGCGGTTCGCGAGACCGCACTGAGGGTGTGCCTCGACTCTAGAATATAGCCCGATCGGCATGGAAATCTCCTCCATCCGTTCGTCGGCGATCTCCGCGCCTTCGAACGACACGATCATCCGATCGAAGCGGAGGCGGCATCGCTTCTGCATGCCTTGGCTGCCCGGCATGTACTTGCTGAGCACCAGCCCGGCCTGCTCAAGGACCTGCACATGCTTGCTGACCGTCGGCTGAGACAGGTTCAACTCAAGGCAAATCTCGGCGATGTTCCGATCACCCCCGGCCAGCAGCGCGAGAATCTCCAACCGGGTCTCGGACCCGAGGGCCTTGAAGATCTCGGCGTCTTCGGCGCCTCTCACTTGGAGCGTGTGCGACTTCAATTCCGTGACCATTGCTTCGCTCACATGATATAGTAACACAAAGTGACGATGATTATCGGAGTTTTTTCGCAGATCGTCTCGGAGCAAGCGCGGTGAACCAGCCGAGCCCCGCCGAAACCGCGCTTGCCTACGCCAACCCCGTCTATGGCCGGTACTTCGCCGACCCGTTCGTCTTCGGACGGCCCGGCGATTGGTGCGCGGTCGGGACTGCGCCCGCCGATGCGGGATGGGCGTTTCCTGTGCTTCGTTCCTGCGACCTCGCACGTTGGACTCCCTCGGGCTTTGCACTGCGGGTGCCTCCAGGCACCGAAGGGATGGCGTTTTGGGCCCCAGAAGTGGTGGAGCGCGAGGGTGCATGGTGGATGCTGTACTCGCTGGGGCATGCCGATGGAGGTCATCGGCTTCGGGTCGCTCGCTCGGACCTGCCGGCCGGTCCCTTCGAAGACATGGGTACTCTCACCCCGGACACCTGTCCGTTCGCCATTGACGGGCACGCCTACCGACACACCGATGGCGAATGGTACGTGTACTATGCCACCGATATCGTCGAAGGACCGCGTCCAGGCACCTGCGTCGTCGTGGCCCGCTGGCCGGAACCCATGCGCCTGGAGGGGCCGCCGCATGTCGTGGCGCGAGCCAGCGCCGATTGGCAACGCTACCAGCGAGACCGAGATATCTATGACGGACGACACGACTGGCACACACTGGAAGGCCCCTGCGTCGTTCGCAAGGACGGTCGTATCTACGTCCTCTACAGCGGGGGCAACTGGCAAAACGAGTCGTACGGCGTGGACTTCGTGGTCGGAGATCACCCGATGGGCGACTACAGTGTCGGCGCAGCCAGCGGCCCAAGAGTTCTTCGAACCGTCCCGGGCCGCGTCATCGGACCCGGACACAACTCCGTCGTCCAGTTGGGCGACCGGTCATTCATCGTCTATCACGCGTGGGACGCCGAACGCACGGCGCGCCTGATGCGGCTCGATCCACTCGTTTGGACCGACGACGGCCCCCGAGCCAATGGTCCAAGCTGGGAGCCAAGGACTCTGAGGTAAACCCATGAGCGTGCGGTGGTTCTTGGCAATGGTGCTGGGGCTCGTGGCGGTCGTCGCCGGCCAAGGGTGCCGCCATGCCGCGCCCACCGACGAGCGAGTCGTCGTCGTCGATTTTTGGAATGGTTTCTCGGGGCCCGACGGTGCCCAGATGGAGAAGATCGTGCACCGGTTCAACCAGGAGCACGAGGGCCGCATCCGCGTGAACATGCAGATCATTCCGTGGGGCACTTTCTACGACAAAGTCACCCTCGGGCTGGCTTTCGGGGGTGCGCCTGAGGTCTTTGTGATCCACGTCAATCGGTTTCCTGAGTACGCCCACCATGGCGTCCTTGGCCCCCTCGACGATCTGGCCACCAGGGACGAATTGGATCGCGAAGACTTCGTGGAAGCCGCCTGGGAAGCCTCGATCTGGGAAGGTCGGCTGCGGGCCCTGCCCCTTGACTGCCATCCGCTTGGTCTCTACTACAATCTCGACCTGTTTGAAGATGCAGGAATCGCGAATCCGCCGCAAACCTATGACGAGTTCATGGACGCAGCCAAGAAGCTGACGCGAGACAACGACGGAGACGGACGCCCGGACCAATGGGGATTCGCATTCACTTGGCTCCACTCCAACTCGCTGTGCTTTCTCAATCAGTTTGGAGCGGGATTGCTGGATGACAAGCTCGAGACCTCTGGACTGGATACCCCGCAGGCGAGTCAAGCGATGGAACGCATGCTCGACATCATCCGTGCCGGGGTCGCCCCTCCGCCCGAAGGACAGGACGCGTGGCTGGGATTCCAGACAGGCAAGGTCGCCATGGCCCTCGAAGGAGTCTATATGATGACGTCGCTGGTGGAGCAAAAGGGTCTCCGGTTCGCCGCTGCGCCAGTGCCCCAGTTCGGGCCCCGCAAGGCGGTCTGGGCGGGCACCCATCTGCTCGCGATGCCCGATGGGCTCGATCAATCCCGTCGCGAAGCCGCTTGGACGTTCATGACCTATCTCAGCGAAAACAGCCTGGGATGGGCCGAGGGCGGCCAAGTGCCCGTTCGCAAATCTGTGCTGAACAGTCCCGGGTTCCGGCGTCTCGAGGTGCAATCGCAATTCGCCAAGCAACTCGACCACGTGGTGTACGAACCTCGCTCCATCCACAGCAACCTCATCGCCACGTTTGGCGACTCGGCCTTCGAGGCGATCCTGAACGGGCTGCGGCCCCCCGAAAAAGCCCTCGCGACGGCCTCTCGCCGCATCGACAACCGCCTGAGGAAGCGATGACACGCAACGACGGCCGGGCGGCATTCTGGTTCTTGCTCCCCTATCTCACGCTGTTCGCCGTCTTTCTCGTTGGGCCCCTCGCTTACGGTTTCTGGATCAGCCTCCACGATTGGCATGTTCTCGGCAAGGAAGTCCCCTTTGTCGGATTCGACAACTACGCTGCGGCGCTGGGCGACGACCTCTTCCACATTGCGCTGGCGAGAACCGCCTACTTCGTGCTGCTGACGGTGCCCGCGGGCAACGCGCTGTCGTTGCTGGTGGCCGTTGGGCTGAACCAGCGCTACCGAGCCACGACCCTGTTCAAGGTGTGCTTCTACGTGCCGGTCGTGCTCTCGATCGCGGTGACCGCGGTCCTGTGGCGGTGGCTCTTGTCGTCCGAAAGCGGACTGATCAACCACTATCTGGGCACCCGCGTCCAATGGTTGGGCAGCCCCACCTGGGCCATGCCAAGCCTCGCCCTGATGACCCTGTGGTGGGGGCTCGGCGGCAACATGCTCGTCTACCTCGCCGCCCTCCGCAACGTGCCGAAGGAGCAACTCGAAACGGCCTCGCTGGATGGGGCGTCGCCCTGGCGAAGGTTCTGGGCGGTCACCTGGCCCTCCATCGGTCCGGCCACGCTCTTTTGCCTGATCATGTCGGTGATCGCCTCGTCGCAGGTGTTTGGTCAGACGTTCATCCTCACCAACGGCGGCCCTGCAGACTCGACGTTGACCGTGGTGCTCTACATGTATCGCCAAGGGTTCGGCATGTACCAGTTGGGTTACGCCAGCGCGGTCGCCTACCTCTTGTTCTTCCTGGTTCTTGCGCTGTCGGCGATCCAGATCCGCCTCATGGCGCGAACCCTGCGAAGCCGCTGAGCCCGACGAAACGGGCGAGTTGGTAGTCTCCACAATGGGTCGGCGCGCCGCCTCAGGAAACGTCCACCACGCGCGGACCCAGAACCTCCATGCGCGGACGGATGCCCAGGCCGGGCCCTGCGCTCGCCGCCATGAACCCGTTCTCCCGCTGCGGCGCGCCGGAGGCGATGGAAACGGTCACGTAGCTGTTGAAATCCGTGCTGGTGAACCGGAACTCTTCGGGCGTGCTGTGAGCCAGATGCGCGATGGCGGCAGTCACGATATCGCCGCCCCACGAGTCTTCCAGCGTCATCGCGATCCCCATCGAGACGCACAGATCCCGCGCCTGGCGCGCCTTGGTCAGCCCGCCCAGCTTCGAGATCTTCAGGTTCACGACGTCCATCGCCAAGTCGCCACGGGCGCGAAGCAGCATGTCCAAACTGTCCACGTTCTCGTCGAGCACAAACGGGTGATCGGTGGCGCGGCGCACGGCCAGGCACTCCTCGTAACTCAGGCACGGCTGCTCGATGTAGACGTCCACGTCGCGCACGGCCCGCACGACGCGTTTGGCTTCGTGGAGCGTCCAGCCGGTGTTGGCGTCGGCCACCAAGCGGTGCTCGGGGCGGAGCATGGCGCGAACGGCGCGGATGCGCTCGATGTCCACGTCGGGGTCGCCGCCCACCTTCAGTTGGAACCGCGTGTAGCCTTCGGCAACGTAGCCCATCACCTTGCGCGCCATCGCTTCCGGCGCCTCCTGCGAGATCGCTCGGTAGAGTCGCACGCTCTCGCCGAACCGTCCGCCGAGGAGCGTGCACACGGGTTGCCCGGTCGCCTGGCCCATCAGGTCCCAGCATGCCATGTCGATCCCGCTCTTCACATAAGGGTGGCCCTTGAGCGCGGCGTCCATGCGGTGGTTGAGCTTGGCGAGCTCGCGCGGGTCCCAGCCGAGCAGGTGCGGGGCGAGCTCGCGCAGCCCGGCGCGCACGCCCTCGGCGTAGGCGGGCAGATAGAACGGCCCCAGCGGGCACACCTCGCCGTAGCCGACGTGCCCCGTGTCCGTCTCGACGCCGACGACCGTGCTGTCGAACACGCTGACCGACTTGCCGCCAGACCACTTGTAGCTGCCCTCGTGCAGGGGGAGTTCGACCCGGTGGGCAAAGATGCGCGCGATGTTCACCTGGCACCCCGGCTTTCGCCTTGCCGTTGGGCAGGGTTGTCGAACGCGGTTGACGAAGCGAAGTTGGCCGAACCCATGTGTCCGAAGTTGTACCCCGGCAGCTGTGGTCCGTAAGAACGACGTCCCAAGTCGCCAATGGTTCTATGAGCTCAGACTGCACAACCTGGACGACCAGCACTCTAAGTGTTGCGCCTCGTTCACAGGATCTCGAGTTGCTCCGCAGAAACCGCAAGACGGATGGCAGATTCTAAGGCTGGTTGAAGAGCGACATGCGTTGACAAACTGCTTTGAATCTGATAGAGTCTCGCCAACTCCTCTCTGCTCAACTCAGCCCGCATGTACTTGAAAGACAACCACTTCAACACCTCAGCAACAACATTGTATCCCCCAACCTCGAAGTCTTTGAAGTCGACCATGTCACTCACACGCCATCGGATAGCTCTCGACTCATCAAGAAGGTTGAGTGCGCCTGTTACATCGAACTCGAAGCTTGCCAGTTTGAACTCCATAAATCCATCGCAGTTCGGGAGTTGCCCCACCTTGTGCTCGGCGGCATCCAGGGACTGACCAAGAAGTACAACCTTCTTAAACAAAATCGGATCTTTCGGCAGCGGAACGCGGGGCATCCGATCCCCTGTGCATTCCATTAGCTGATCGCTCCACTCATCTAGAAACCACTGACAAGACAGAACAGCGTAGCAATAGACGACAATAGCCTCTTCCACGGGCATCGCCAGCTCCTCCGCAATCTCGCGATACGCGACTGACAAGGACTCATTAACGTTTCCGCAAAGCGCCCCCCATCCGCCACCTCGTTTGTTGCCTGGACTGCGCGCTGCGAGAACGCGAATGTTGCCTCGCCGGGAAAGATCGTTATCTGGCAGGTGTCGGAGAAGAACCGCAGGGCGACCAATCCGCTCAGAAACATCATCTGGGGCGGGAGTAATTCCAATGGCGATGTTAGACCGGTCAGCAAAAGCTAAAAGCAGCTCCGGCCGATACCGGGTGCCACTGTTGGGCTGGCCAGAGAGCGCTCTCAGGACATCCTCTGAAATAAGAGCCCATGAAGTGAAGAACGGACGCAGCGCATATAAACGGTATGAGCCGTCTTGGTTAGCAGCAGCAATTAGTTCACTCCGCACTTTTGACGTAAATTTCTTATCTTGAGGAGGGCGAGCCTGTCCTTTAAACCATTTGGTAATGTAATCTTGGACAGCATTGGAAAAGTTCCCCAAGTCCAGGAGGCGCCGCTGCAGGATTGACCTGCGCGCATTCACGAAGATGGATGTCGGCGCAAGCTTCACACCCGAGCACTCGTGAACAAAGATGCAGGGTTCACCGCTCTTGCTCCAAAGGGCAACCATTTTTGACCAATCATCTCGTCTTGCCGCAACGGGAGTTAGAGCGGCGTCCTCGGGATCATCCGGAAGCACGGTAAACTCTTTCAAGATCTTAGGAGCATCACCCTTCAGCCAGTTTAGCTTTTGCCGTCGGGTCAGATCAGCTATGCTCGCATGCCGAACCTCCTTCGAACTGCCGAGTTCGGCAATCACAAGGGCGCGGCCCTGCTGAACTTGAAAGATGTTAGACTGTGCACCGGCACGAGCATCACCATCAATTTCCAGCACCCAGATGCGTCCAAAGCGCCGGCGAAGCCACTTCCTAGCGGTCATATATGAGGGCTTATCAATGAAGCTTGATGGTAGCAGGAGAGAAACAGCGCCAGCGCCGTTCTTGATCACGCGCTCGCATGACCACCGAAGGAACTGCATTGCAGTGCTTGTTGTCTGTTTTTGAACGTTCGCTCGACCGCGCCTACGTGGTGGCCGAAAGTCTTCAAGGTGACGGTAGATCTCACTGCAGAAGGATGGATCGCTAGTAGAGACATCCTTTGCCGGCGGGTTTCCAATTACAAGAACAACGGGCGGTCGAACAGCGGAGCGAGCCTCTGAACGTTCGATCTCAAAAAGAGATGCTTGTCCAATGCCAGAATGTATCTCTTCCGCGACTAGCTCATCAGCCATGGTGTTTGTAAGAACAATCTGAACTACTGAAGGCCTACGACTGGCCATTGACTGTCGGAAGGACGCAAGGGCATACGCGGAAGGCAAAACTTCAAGACCTATAATTGGACTTGCAACACCTGCTTCTTGAAGTGCGTCAATGAAGCTGCCTGTCCCACAACACGGCTCAATAATCTTGGCATTCCGAGAAGCTTTTATGCCTGTGGCTTCCAAGGTAAGGCGAACGCAGGCAGAAGCAAGTACTTGAGGTGTGTAGTATGCGCCATATCGTTCCCTCAGAGAGTTATCGAACTTCCCCAGAAATGCTTCGTACAACGTATGGTACTCGGGAGACTCAGAGACACGCAAAGGAAGGCCCACATACGCGAGCGTGCTTCGCAAGGTGTCGTAAATCCGACCGAGGTCCCCGGAGCTCCCCGGCTGCAGTTCATCTCCCAACAAACGGATTAGCTCACGAAAGGGCCTTAGTCGATGGTCCGTGCCGTCGTCTCCAGATCTGCCCCAACCAACGAGGCGATCATATAGCTCCTGTGGTGTGCTTGCGTTCCGCTGTTCGACGCGGTGGGCGTATAAGAGTGAAAAGGCAAGAACCTGAGCCACGAAGCCACCGAAGTCCTGCACGGAGCGAAGGTGGGGATCCAGATGGTCCGAGACCGCACAATGCACGGAATGGAGGCGTTCAATGGTCCTTCGCTCGACTTCATTGAGGGCTGCATCCGGCAGTAGTGGAGTCAGCTCCGCAACAACGCGAGCAATTTCGCGCGCATGTTTAGCAGTTAGCTCAACGAGCCCCTGTTCCCCGACATATCGGAAAGTGGGCGCAGAGAGAAACTTCGTCAGAAGTGCATACAATGTCGCGTCAATGGGCGCGCTAGGAAGCGCGGTAATGGATATCGGTTTGTCAACCAACTTCGCGGACAAAGGTTGGAGATCGTCTGGTTCATAAAGAAAGAAGTCAAGGCCGTCAGTAGCTATGACACGGTAACCCAAAGAGCGGTAGCGCTCTATTTGACTAGCATGCTTGTTCAAAAACGTTTCGTCAAGAGCAGCGCCTAGTTGCGGTCCCTTTGCTTCAATAAAGCCGTAGACTCCAAGGGTGTGTCTGTCATGGACGCGGAAGTCTGGAGCTCCCGTAGGTCGGCGTTTCGGCTCCAGGATTACGGCCACATTTGAATTGATTTCCGCAAGAGTCTCTTGGAGAAAGGTATCCAAAGCTGTGCGGTATGACATTTCCGCGGTCGCTTCGTCAGTGGCTTGGCCGTCTTTCAATCGACCGGCTAATTGCTCTAGATATGCGCGGGCTGCTGATTGGTATGACATTGTCAGTTACAAACGGTCTCGAAGAATGTCTCCGATAACACATGCTAGTGTGGGTGGAACGGCGTTACCGATTTGACGAGCAATCTCAACCTTGTTACCGATGAATACGTATTCGAGAGGAAACGTCTGCAGAACAGCACCTTCCCGAAGAGAGATTGTCCGATCTTGCTCCGGATGGCCAAACTGGCCCCGCGTGAAGGAGTCAAAACGGGCGGTTATTGTAGGCGACGGCTCATCCCAAGACATGCGGCCATACACGTTCCGATGGCCGATTTCTGCTGGCGATCGCTTGTGACATTCGGCTAGAAGGGCATCAGGAAGGTGCTGTCGGCCCTGCCCCGGCTTGAGCGCAGCGATGCGCTCGAGGTTCTGCGGGCTCAAAAGATCCCGACGGTGGTTCGGAAAGTCTGGATGGTCTGAGCCGTCCAGCGGCGGTTCGGGCAAGTGCCCAATGGCATCCCGCACGGTGGTTCTGATCCGTGTTTTCGGTGGGTCTGGCAGCGCTACAGACATGAAAGGAGTATCGGTCCGCTCCCCAAGAATGAACCGCCTGCGTCGCCGCTGCGGTACTCCGAAGTCCGCAGCGTCAAGAACCTTCGAATCGGTGAGATATCCTTGTGACGCGATATATTGCAATGCTTTATCAAGAATTGCTTTCCCTCGAGTACCGCCAAGCGCAGGCACGTTCTCCATCAGGAAACATCGGGGCTTCACCAGGGCCACGAACTCCATAAAGCGGATCACTAGGTCATTTCGGTCGTCAGCATCGTCGCCGATAGTTCGTTGGATGGAAAATCCTTGGCAAGGTGGCCCTCCAGTCACAAGATCCACCGCACCCGGAGTGATGCCAAAATCGCGTAAGGTTGAATTGTCAAGTAGGGTATTGATATCTGCAACGTGAATGCAGTTCTCACGACCGGGATGGTTTTTCCGCATAGTTGCTACGGCGCACAGATCAAGATCAAACGCTAAGGCAAGCTCAAATCCTGCGCGCTCTAGGCCCAGCGACATTCCACCGGCACCCGCGAATGCGTCAATAAAGCGCAGTGATTCGCTCATCCCTTGCTCCTAGACCGTGTCGCTAGAGGTCCTAGCTGTGGTTGTTGGAGGCGCAAGTGCAACATAATCCAAGTAGCTACCGCTACAGCCGCGCGAGGTGGAACAGCTTCGCCGATCTGCCGGTAGACATCGTCCAGACTCCCAGAGAAAGTGAATCGGTCAGGGAAGGTCTGTATGCGGGCGACTTCTCGCGCGGACAAGCCGCGAGTCTGCTCGGGGTGGGTGAATCGACCCGAGGCAGGACTGCGGGAATATCGGGTGATTGTAATGCTTGGGCGGTTCCATGCGAGCCTACCATAAACGTCATAGAATCCGCTGACGCGGTCGAGACACTTCGGCCCAACGCCAGGCGGGCGGCTACCGCCATTGAAAGGTACTTGGTTAATAACCTCAAGGGTACTTAGGCGGTGGCGTACTGTTCGGTGCATCGGGTCTGTAGAACATCGCTCGCCCGCGACGATTGCAGGCAAGTCTCCAATGGCATCTCTTACGTTCCGGAAGTTCCACCTGTCGTAAATAGCAGGAAGCGGATGCGAAGGGCCCTTCAACGCGAAGCAAAGAGCTCGATTGCGCTTCTGAGGCACACCGAAAACGGCCAGATTGTGGATGTCTGCCGTGAAGTGATAGCCCCCCTCAAGCAGCTCTGCCTCAAAGCACTCCCAATACGCACGATATCTGCCTGCCAACATCTCTGGCACGTTCTCAATGACGATGGCTATTGGCTTGAGAGCGAGTGCGATTCGAGCGAAGTCGAGGATCAGTGAGTTCCTATCGTCGTCCGGACCTCCGCGAGTGCGCGTATGTGCTGAAAAACCCTGACATGGGGGGCAACCGATAAGTATCGTGGGAGTCCGAGGATCGTAGTCGCACAGCACCCCGAGCTCCCCTTCGATGTCCCGCGCCTGAGCTATCTTCCGAACATCGCCCAAAGAAGCATTGCCCAGATTGATGCGGTAGGTCTCGACGGCTTGCCTGAAGATGTCAACACCTGAGAACTTGCCGATGCCGCCGAAGGCATCGGCATATGCGCGGAAGCCTAGGGACATCCCTCCGCAACCTGAGAAGAGATCAAGCACTTGGAGGCCCTCGGAAGGAGCCCTTCGGAGGGGATCAAAGTTGCTTAGAGCAGCATCGACGACATGGAAGGTGTCAAGAAAGTCTTGTTTCATGAACCTTGGGAGGCGGCGAAGACGTCCCGGGCGACGAGCTCGTTGAGAAACCGGGCGACTTTCGCGTGGGCCACGGATCCCCATCCGGCGAGTTGGTGCGGCAAGGTGTAGTGGGTGCCATGGAATGTCCTATGGGTTCACTTTGGGGCCGGTTGGACTCCTTCGCAACATTCTCAGTTTGTACCCCAAAGCCGCCCCAACAACGCAAACGTCTCCGGGTCGTGGGTCCGCAGTTGCGCCGAGTCGAACGGGAAGAAATCGTTGCGGCTGAAGTAGGCCTCGGTGGTTTCGGCGAAGAACTCCATGGGGTTCACCAGAGCGTAGGCCTTGTCCAGCGTCCTGCGCCCTTCGGCATCCTGACGCTCGACCTTGTCGTAGCCGCCGCCCGCTTTGGCGCGTTCGTAGGCGGCGCGGATCTCCTTGTTTTCGAACCCGTCCGGGAGGAAGCGGTCGTGGTAGGCGTGGGCCAATTCGTGCAGCGCGAAGTTGGGCATCCGGCGCGTCTCGGCCTCGAAGATGCGGATGTTGGTGAACTCGATAGCCTTGGCCATGGCGGGGTTGCGCCCGTTGTCGCGCAGCCATCCCGCGCCGGGGTGGTATTCGGCCTTGGGCCCCGTGCCGGGATAGTCGGGCGAGAACCAGAGCGTCACCTGCCGCAGTTTGGCGACGGCCTCGGCGGGCACCTTGGCCTCGACCTCTTCGAGCTGCCGTTTCAGGAGGCCGAGCGCCTTCTCGGTGGCCGCCTTGTCTTGGTCGAGCAGGGCGCGGCTCACCTGCACGGTCCAACCGACGACCGTGCGTGGTTCGTGGTCTGCGGTTTGAGGACCACCGACCATGGGAAGAAGGGCCGCGGCGAGGAGTGCCAGGTTCACGCCCCCGAGAATTCGGCGGAGGGCGCAAAAAGTCCTTGCGAAATCGGAAGACCTGTGATAGAATTACATCAAGCATCAGGAGCGATTCCGCTAGAGCGGAGTCCGGCAACCGAGGTCTGAGACGCCAACGGTGCCAAGCGGCAAGAGCCGCGATGTGCAGGTGGAAGCACCTGAACGGACAAGGTCTCGAACGCGACCCCGCGTTGCCGCTTGATGTCGGTAGCGCGGGGTTTTTCGTTCACGCCCTCGATGCGACTGGAGAAAAGTCGCATGCATTACGAGAACGATTCGTCCAATCAGCCGGAACTGGCCGGCAACGACCTCTATCTGGCTTGCCTCGCCATCTTCGCCGAGGAGGAGATGCGATGAGCGGCATGTTGCGCCGGCTCGGCGTCTACGGTTTCGATCACGTCGAGACGGTCATCCTTGCCGCTTTGGTGACCGAGGACCCGCTCCTCTTGATCGGAGAGTCGGGGACGGGCAAGACCTACCTCCTGAACTCGATTTCGGAGGCGCTGAAGCTCGAACACAGGCACTACAACGCGAGCCTGATCAGCTTCGACGACCTTGTCGGTTTTCCATTCCCGGACGAGGAGAAAACAGCGGTCAAGTTCCTGGAAACCCCTGCTACGATCTGGTCTGCCCAGAGCGTGCTTGTGGACGAGATCAGCCGATGCAAACCCGAGCATCAGAATCGTTTGTTCTCGCTGATCCACGAGCGACGGGTGCAAGGCATCGGCCTCTCCAAATTGCGGTACCGATGGGCGGCGATGAACCCGTGTTCGACCGATTCGGCTATGGACTACGCCGGAAGCGAGCCCTTGGACCGTGCGTTGGCCGACCGATTCGGCCTCATCGTTCCCGCTGTCGACTGGGACGACCTGTGCGACGAGGACCGGGCAAGCATCGCCAAGCCGGGCGGCGAAGGTCGGGTCGCGGACGATGGCGGCAGGTTGTCCACTGCTGTGGCCGGCTGGCGGCAGAGGTTTCAGGAGATCCTAGAGATTGAGTCGGGTCTGCAGGCGATCGTCTACCAACAGGACGGCGAAACGCAACGCATCTGGCTCGACCCGGTCATGCGCAACTTCCACGAGCACTACGGAGAGGAGGTGGACCCCGACGGTCCCGAACCCGAGTGGTTGCGGGATTTGACAGAGGCCGCAAACGCCGCCAAAGCGAGGCTGAAAGCCGGTCCACAAGCCTACTCGGCCGGGACCGAGCGGAGACGCGACCACATGCTCCTTCAGGGAGTGATCGCGTACGCTACGGCTGCGACCACTGCCCTCAATCTAGCTGGCGTCCGCATGTCGCCTCGTCGTTCGCGCATGTTGTCGAGGAGCCTGCTGGCAGCAGCGGTGATTCGGCCCGAGGAGGACCTCGCCACCGTCTTCCGCGACGTACTCACCTGTTCGTTGCCGCACGCTGCTTTCGGTGTGCGTGTCGATCGCGCCAAGGTCGAGGCCGCCCATCAAACTGCGAAGCAGTTTCTGGATTCCGATCCGCAGCGCATCTGGCTGAACAGGTTCGGCCTCGAGCGTTCCATTGCCAAGCGTGCCGGGATGTTGGTCAAGGGATGCCCGAACCCCGATGTCGGCACGATGGCCATCTGCAATGCCTTGAATCACGAACCTCCATTGCGGTCGGCTGCGCTGGCGTTCGTGCTCTACCCAGCCGCTGCCGCCGGCAAACTCCTCATCGGCCGGGAGGGTGTGGCCGATCTGGGCAGGGTCGCTCAGCCGATTCTCTCGGTGGATGGCACGATCAGTTGGCAGGAGCGACACAGCGAGTCGGGGACGAAACATCCCCGGTTCGAGGCGTTCTCCCAGGTCCTGAAAAACTTGCGTGGCGCCCGCCGTGTCCGCGCCCAACAGTTCTTCTATTGGGCTCTGGTTAACAGGGTCGAGATCGAGGACCCGGCGATCTTGGAGCAAGAGATCAACCAAGCCGTCAACTCGCTTGCGGGGGCGCCGCGATGATCGGAGAGCGGGCGATCTGGTGCAACACCGGCGGCCCCATGAGTCGGACGAGAACGGAAAGGCTCGTCGCTTCCCTGCTGGGGCAAGACGATGGTCCGATTCGGTGTCCCCGGGTCCTCAAGGTCGGTCTCGATTATGAGACGGACGATCTGGAATTCCTGCAAATTGGCCCCTTGATGGTCATCGAAGCAGTGGCCGAAATCGAAGGGATTCGGCGTCCAGACGACTGCAAAGTGCGCTATGCAGACCGATTGCCCAAGAGCCCGATGCTGGCCTATCCGGTGTCGACTGGAACCGAGTTCACCAGCGCATACTCCGATGCCTATGGCGACGTTCTGTTCATGGCAACGCTGCTGGGACTGTGTACGGCAACTTACTACGACCCAGACCGGCCGGTCGTTTGGACAAGCACGAGCTTGAATCGTCGGCTGGAGCTGTTTCGAACGGAGGGTTTCTATGCGATGGACTGAGGACCGAATCACGGCATTGATCATCGAGTTGATGGAAGAGAACGCCATCGCGATTCGACCCGTGCTGCAGATTCTTGAAACGCGGTTTACTAGCGACGTTGAAACATTGGCGGTGAGTTTGGAGAGCAAGCCGATCCTGCAGATCAACTTGCAGTTCGTTTCGGATCACTGCCAAACAGACGAGCACGTCAAGGCATGCCTCCTTCACGAGTTCCTCCATATCGTGCTTGGCCATACCGAGCGGTTTAGCCGAGTAGACGACGGCCTCAACATCGCTCTGGATGCAGTGATCAATGCGATCATCCACCGTTCGATGGGGTTGAAGTACTCGTCATTCTTTGTACACTATTACAAGACGACTGGTATTGAGGGGCTCTTGAGGCCTTCGTTCGGTGGCTCCAAGATCACTATCCGACGAAGGGTTCACGAGCAGCTGACGTCAATGCGGGACGGGCTCTACGACGGCAGCGTGATCGCCGACGACATTCTGGACCTCGCCGCGAGTATCGAAAAGGCACAGGCCAAGCGGCCCAAGTTGATTGGCAACCACTCCAAGCGAAAGGATCCTTGCACAGACACTGAAACAGCGGATGCTCGCCGAACCCTGAGCAGAGCGGTCGAGCAGTCCCTGTCCCAGATGAACGGCTCCGGCATTTTTAGGCTGCCCAAGCCGTTCGAAAGCCAATGTGCGTCGTACTCGGCGGTCTGGGACCCCAGGGAAGCTCGGCTGGGGAAGTGGAAGAACCGCGCGGCAGCGGTATTGCGCAAGCACCTCTCCCCGGACCGCAATGCAAAGAAGAGCCTTCGGTCGGAACTGCGGATCGTACTGCCCGTGCTGAGCGCCTCGGATCGGCGTGCATTCATGGGCTCGATGTGGCTGCCGTTTTTGCCCGAAGCGAGTTGGACCGTGGTCACAGAGAGAAGCGAGGGGTCGGCGAACATCTACCTCGACATGTCCGGCTCGATGAACGCGGAGATGCCGCTCATCGTCGCTTTGCTGATCCAGATGAGACGGATGATCCGCTCCCCGTTTTGGGCTTTCAGCACCGTGGTCGTGCCAGCCCGATTCGTGGATGGAAGACTGTTGTCGGACACCTCAGGGGGTACGAGCATGAACTGTGTTCTGAAGCATATCGCTGAAACGAAGCCCGAGTGTGCCGTCGTCGTGACGGACGGCTACATCGAGTCTGTCGATCGAAAGCTGTTGGCTCAATGTGTTGCGACCAAGCTCGCCGCCATCGTTACGCGAGACGGCTCTCCAGCCGAACTTCACCGAGCCGGAATTCCCTACACGCAATTGGATAAGGTGCCCTCATGATTCGAGTTGCCGAAGCAGTCCTTCCTGGCCATCCTGACAAACTCTGCGACCAGATCGCCGACGCGATCATCGCCGAGTCCTACCGAGCGGACGACCGTGCCTACGCCCAAGTCGAGGTCGCCATCTGGGACGACACGATGTTCCTCAGCGGCGGAATTGCCACTCGCAAGCCCTTGGCCCGTTCCTTAACAGAGATCGCGATTCAAACGATGCGCGACGTGGGCTACACGGGGGAGAACGCCGTCCAAGCCGACCGCTTCATCGTCGTGGACAAGGTGTGCCAGGACCTCCTTGATCCTAGGCGTTGGACCGACCATGTGAACGATCAGTGTATCGTGGTCGGCTATGCGGGCTACGACTCACTCACCCGGTTCCTCCCTCCGGAGCAGTTTCTGGTCATGGGGTTGCGAGCGGCGCTGGCGGACGCTTGTCGCTGCGGACCTCTAGCCGGCCAAGGCCCCGACGGCAAACTGCTGGTGAGGATTCGCGAGAGCGAAGACGAGTGGACCTGCGAGCACATTCTGACAACGGTCCAGCAACTTGAAGATGAGAACCACATGGATTTCTGCGGTCTGGTTCAGTCGGTGCTCCAAGATGCCTATCGCCGCCTGCAAGACCAAGACTCGCGCTGGGTGGCGCCCTACGAGGACATCCAGGTCCTCATCAACCCAAACGGACCGTTGGTCAATGGAGGACCGGATGGCGACAACGGTCAAACCGGTCGAAAACTGGTGGTGGACCAGTACGGCCCGAGGGTGCCGATCGGGGGAGGTGCCCTCTCCGGCAAGGACCTCTCGCACATCGACCGTGCCGGAAACTATGCGGCTCGGCAAGCGGCGATCGGCGCGGTCGTCGGTGGAGCCAAGGAGTGCCTCGTACGCGTGTCCTACGCTCCCAACGAGCCGCAACCACTGGACGTCGCGTGGGACATAACGGGCCGAGGACCTCGGGTTTCGAACGAATGGTTCGATCACCGGAAGGTCGTTGAGCGATCAAAGCACTTCTCGTTCGACCCCAGTGTCGCCGCGACAGGCCACTATTACGACCTGACCCAAGAGTGGAATCAACCCGCTTCGGCCCAGGTCGTTGATTAATGCACCATCGCCATCTGCTCGTACAGCCTCCAGCGCTTCTCGATCGCCTCCTCGGCGCGGGCCATCAGGGCGTCCGCGTTGTCCGGGTTGGTCTGCCACAGCGCGCGGTAGCGGAGTTCGTTCTGGGCGTAATCCGAGAACGCGTGCGAGGCGCGGGGCGAATCGAGCAGGAACGCGGGGTTGCCCTGTTCCTTCAGCACCGGGTTGTAGCGAATCAGCGGCCAGTAGCCCGTTTGGACGGCCAATTGCTGCTGCCGCAAGCCTTGGTCCATCTCGATGCCGTGCGCGATGCAGTGGCTATAAGCGATGATCAGGGACGTGCCGGGGTAGGCGTCGGCCTCGCGCAGCGCTTGAAGCGTTTGCTGCGGGTTCGCGCCCATTGCGATGCGGGCCACATACACGTTGCCGTAGGCGATGGCCTGCAGGGCGATGTCCTTCTTGCCGACGGCCTTGCCCGCGTTCGCGAACTTGGCCACCGCTGCCAACGGCGTGGACTTGGACGCCTGGCCGCCCGTGTTGGAATAGACCTCCGTGTCGAGCACCAAGATGTTCACATCGCGCCCGGAGGCGAGCACGTGGTCGAGACCCGCCGATCCGATGTCGTAGGCCCAGCCGTCTCCACCCACGATCCAAACGCTGCGACGGGTCAGGTGGTCGGCGATGCTTCGCAGACGCGTGGCTGCAGGCGAATCGAGGACTTCGAGCTTGGCCTTCAGCTTGGCGACACGAGCGCGTTGGCGTCGGATGTCGCTCTCCAGAACCTGAGGGGACCGAACGATCTCGGCGATCAGCTCCTTGCCCAGGTCGGCTTCCAACTCGGCCAGGAGTGCGCCTGCTTCGGCCAAGTGGCGGTCGGCGGCCAGCCGCATGCCCAGGCCGAACTCGGCGTTATCCTCGAACAGCGAGTTCGCCCAAGCCGGTCCACGCCCCTCGTGGTTCACGGACCAAGGCGTCGTGGGCAGGTTGCCGCCATAGATCGAAGAGCATCCCGTCGCGTTCGCGACGATCATTCGGTCTCCGAATAGTTGGGAGAGCAACTTGAGGTAGGGCGTCTCGCCGCAACCCGCGCACGCGCCCGAGAACTCGAACGTGGGCTCGAGGAACTGGGTGCCGCGAACGGTCGAGAAGTCCACCGAGGCCCGGTCGTTGACGGGCAGCGCCTCATAGAACCCGACGAATGGAGTGCTCTCGCTCAAGCCTTCGTCCTTGGTCGCCATGTTGATCGCGCGGCGATCATCGCTCCGGACGGGGCACGCCTCGACGCACAGGCCGCAACCTGTGCAGTCCTCTCCATAGACTTGCAGCGCATAGCGCGTCTCCGGGAAACCTCGAGCGTCGATCGGGGCGTGCTTGAACCCCGCAGGCGCATCGTCGAGTAAGGAGGTGTGGAACAGCTTGGCCCGGATCGCCGAGTGAGGGCACACGAACGCGCAGTTGCCACACTGGACGCATGCCGCCGGGTCCCAGATGGGCACCTTGTCGGCGATGTTGCGCTTCTCCCAACGCGATGTGGCGCTAGGGTAGGTGCCGTCGGTGGGGACTTGGCTGACCGGGATCAGGTCGCCGCGCCCTTGCAGAATGCGTCCGACGAAGTTGCGCACAAACGCGGGAGATTGTTCGGGAACCGAAGGACGCAGCTCCGTCTGGCTCGTCGCCTCGGCGGGCACCTCGATGAGGTGCAGGTTGGCCAGCGTGTCGTCCACGGCCTGCCAGTTGCGGGCGACCACGTCCTCTCCCTTGCGACCATAGGTCTTCTTGATCGCCTTCTTGATGCTGGCGATGGCCTCCTCGCGGGGCATGACTCCCGAGATCGCGAAGAAGCACGTCTGCATGATCGTGTTGGTGCGGTTGCCCATGCCCGTGTCTCGCGCGACCGTGTTGGCGTCGATGGCGTAGACGGTCAATTTCTTGGAGATGATCGTCTCTTGAACGGGCCTAGGGAGCTTGTCCCAGGTGCCGGCGCCATAGGGGCTGTTCAGCAGGAGCGTCGCACCGGGTGCGGCGAGGTCCAGAATGGGGAGACGGTTGACGAAGTCGAACTGGTGGCAGCCGACGAACTGGGCTTGCCGGATCAGGTACGGCGCCTCGATGGGCCGCTTGCCGATGCGGACGTGCGAGACCGTTGTCGAGCCCGATTTTTTCGAGTCGTACACAAAGTAGCCCTGCGCGTAGGTCCCCGGCTCGTCGCCAAGAATCTTGATGGTGTTCTTGTTCGCGCCCACGGTCCCATCGGCCCCGAGACCGTAGAACACGGCTCGGAACAGGTCCTCGCTTTCGGGCATGGCATCAGCGTCGACCGAGAGGCTGAGGTGGGTGACGTCGTCTTCGATGCCGACCGTGAACCGTGGCTTGGGCTTGTCCTGCGACAGCTCCTCGAACACGGCCAGCGCCATGGCCGGCGTGAACTCCTTCGACGACAGCCCATACCGCCCGCCGATGATGCGCGGCACATGACGCCCGGTTTGGGCTAGAGCCATCACGACATCGCCATAGAGCGGCTCGGCCAAGGCGCCGGGCTCCTTGGTGCGGTCGAGCACGGCGATCGCCCGAACGCTCTCGGGCAGTGCGGCTGCAAAGCGCACGGCATCGAACGGCCTGTATAGGCGAACCTTGAGCAGGCCGACCTTCTCGCCCCGGAGCGCAAGATGCTCCACGGTCTCGCGCACGGTTTCCGAGCCCGAACCCATCGCGATCACCACGCGTTCGGCGTCCGGCGCACCATAGTAGTCGAACAGTTGGTAGCGCCGGCCCGTCAGTTCGCCGAAGGCGCGCAGCTTCTCTCCGACGATGTCCGGGCACCGAAGGTAGAAGGGGTTGGCGACTTCGCGGGCTTGGAAGTAGGTGTCCGGGTTGCTGGCCGTGCCGCGCACAAAGGGGCGATCGGGGTTCAGGCCGCGCTTGCGGTGATCCAGGACCCGCTGGTCGGAGACCAAGGCGCGGAGGTCTTCGTCCGAGAGCAGATTGATCTTGGCCACCTCGTGCGAGGTGCGGAAGCCATCGAAGAAGTGCAGGAAGGGAATCCGGGCTTCCAGGGTCGCCGCATGGGCGATCAGGGCCATGTCGTGGGCTTCCTGAACCGAGGAAGACGCCAGCAGCGCGAACCCGGTCTGCCGAACGGCCATCACGTCCTGGTGGTCGCCAAAGATCGAGAGCGTGTTGGTGGCGATGGCCCGCGCGGCCACATGGAAGACAGCGGGGCTCAACTCGCCCGCGATCTTGTACATGTTCGGGATCATCAGCAGCAAGCCTTGCGACGCCGTAAACGTGGTCGTCAGGGCGCCGGCTTGCAGCGAACCGTGGACGGCGCCCGCTGCGCCGCCCTCGCTCTGCATCTCGATGACATCGGGGACCAAGCCCCACAGGTTCGGCTTGTGTTCGCTGGCCCATTGGTCGGCGAGTTCTGCCATGGCGGACGAAGGCGTGATCGGGTAGATCGCGCAGACTTCGCTGAGACGGTAGGCGACGTTGGCGACGGCTTCGTTCCCGTCGAGGGTGGCGGTCTTGGTGTGTTTCATCGCGCGAGCGCCTCCTGCGGCTCGGGTACGAGGGCGATGGCGTGGACGGGGCACTGGTCGAAGCACGCCCCGCATCCGGTGCACAGGTCGAAGTTGACGGCGTAGCGCAAGCCTGGACCGAGCTTGACGATGGCGTCTTCGGGACAGGCGCCATAACACCCGTCGCACTCGAAGCAGTTCCCGCACGAGAAGCAGCGCTTCGCTTCGAATTCGGCGTCGGCTTCGGTCAGGCCCTGAACGACTTCGCCGAAACCCTGCGTCCTTTCGTTGAGGGGGATTTGGTGCTGGATGCGCGCGGCGGCATCGGCAAAGAACCACAGCCGCAACCGGTCAAGGTGTGCGATGTCCTTGGGCTTGGGTTCGGGCCTGTCCTGAGTTCGGAGGTAGCGATCGATGCTGCGGGCGGCGCGCTTGCCATGGCCCACGGCGATGGTCACGGTTCGCTCCGAAGGGGCCATGTCGCCTCCCGCGAAGATGCCCGGTCGGCCCGTCATCATTTCGCTGTTCACCTGGATGACGCCATCCGAGCCGAATTCGAGGCCCTCGACGTTGCGCAAGAACGAGGTGTCGGTATCTTGGCCCAGCGCCAAGATGAGGTCGTCCGCGTCGAGGACTTCGGTTTCGCCGGTGGGAACGGGTCGGCCGTTTTCATCAAGGGTCATCACCTCGACCTCGATCCGCGTCTCCTCGATGGATTTGATGGTGCGCAGCCAGTGGATCTGCACGCCCTCTTCCAAGGCTTCGTCAGCCTCGAACGAGTGGGCGGGCATGTGCTCGCGGTCGCGCCGGTAGATGATCAGGGGCTCCGCGCCAAGCCGCTTGGCCACGCGAGCGGCGTCCATGGCGGTGTTGCCGCCGCCATAGATCGCTACGCGTCGCCCAAGCTTGGGTGCCGAGCCGAGTTCGACGTCGCGCAGAAAGCCGACGGCGTCCAGAATCTTCCCCGCCTCGCGAGCGGGGATCTCCGTCTTCTTGCCGACTCCAGCCCCAATGGCCAGAAAGGCGGCGTCGAAGTTTCCGTCGAGCATCTCTCCGGTCAGGTCGCCGACCTTGTGGTTGAACACGAACGTGACGCCCATGGCGGCGATGCGCGCGACTTCGGCATCGAGGATGTTCCTTGGCAGGCGGTAAGCGGGGATGCCGAAGTGCATCATGCCGCCGGCCACGGGGCCGGCTTCCAGCACGACGACGGCATGGCCCATCCGGGCGAGGTGGTAGGCGCACGAGAGTCCGGCCGGACCCGCGCCAACGACGAGGGCGCGCTTGCCCGAGGGAGGCGCCGGCCTAGGTAGGGGCCAACTTTCGGCCAGCGCCAGATCGCCGAGATAGCGCTCGACGGCGTGAATGCTCACGGGACTTTCCAGTTGCCCGCGATTGCACGAGGATTCGCAGGGGTGGTAGCAGACGCGCCCGTGGACGGCGGGCAAAGGGTTGTCCTGAACCAGGATCTCCCAGGCCCCTCGCGCGTCCCCTTCGACGACCTTGGCCAGCCAAGCCTGGATGTTCTCGCCCGCTGGACAGGCGTTGTTGCAAGGCGGAAGGAGGTCCCGGTAAACCGGACGCCGCATCCGAACCGGACCGACCGAACGGTCGAAAGTCAAATCGGGCGGCGAGGTGAGATCGCGCTGCTTTTGATTCAATTGTGGCCCCTATCGGGGCGAACGATGTCCCGCCAATCAGTCGCGGGGGTGGGCTTCTGCGAAGCGATTCTCGAGAGCCTGGATGCGCGCCAGAGCCTCGTGTTCGGTGAGGGTCCGCATGTGGTCCACCGAGGCACAGTTGACGAAGTACGTCGTTTCGCCGTGATGAATCCCACTGCGCTCGTCGTAGACCAGCCCCATGAGGAGCATGCCTTCGACCAGGCCGCGGACGACGAAGAGCGATTGGTCCTTGAGGTTGTTTGCGATGGCGCACCCGGGTTTCCAGTGCACTTCGACCAACTGACCGATGGGGTCCATTCGAGAGCGTTCGATCCGCAGAACGTCGGTGTTCATCGTTTTTGAGTCTAACCCCGGCTTTGGGACGCCCATGGGACCACTGGGCATCGGCGTGGACCCGCCCACTTGAGGTATCCCTATGGCCCCGTGAACCTTGACCGCTGGACCTTGACCCTGCCCGATCAACCTCCGCGCGAGGTTGCCGTGCCCCACGCGTTCGACCGCGAAACGTCCGTCCGGTTCGAGGGCCCTGCGGTCTATTCGACCGTGGTCGAGGTCCCGGAAGGCGCTTGGCTGGTGTTCGAAGGCGTCAGCTATCAAGCACAAGTCTCGGTGAACGGAGAGGTCGTCTGTCGGCACGAGGGAATCTGGGACGCGTTCTCGGTGCCGCTCGACCGGTGGGCCGGACAGAGGGTCGAGGTCTCCGTGCGCGTCATCAAGAATGGCGGGAGCACGTTCCCCGTGAAGAGCGTGCTCAGCGGGTTCCTGCCCTATGTCTTTCACTCATTCGGCGGGCTGTTCCGGCCCGTTCGGCTGGTCGTGTCCTCAAGCGATCCTGTGACGCCCAAGCCTGCGGCGACGCCACGGATCAGTGTGGACGGGTCGCGCTTGCTGCTGGACGGCAAGCCCTGGATGATGCGCGGCGTGTTGACGTGGGGCTGGTACCCGGAAATCGGACGACCCGACCCCGACGAGGCGACGATCCAAGAAGAGATCGAGACCATTCGCTCATTGGGATTCAATCTGGTCAAGTTCTGCCTGTGGATGCCCAGCCACCGACACCTCGAACTGCTGGCTGCGGCCGGACTGGAGGCCTGGATCGAGCTGCCTCTATGGGCGCCCTCGCCGGAGCCTGCGCATCAGGCGGCCATGTCGGAAGAGCTGCGCCGCATCGTCCTGCAATACCGGCACCACCCCAACATCGTGTGCTGGACGGTCGGCTGCGAGCTCTCTCACGAGACCCCCGCCGCCGTTCGCCGCCAACTCACAGCCATGGTGCGCGACCTCACAGGCTGTCCCCTGGTGAAAGACAATTCCGGCGGAGCGGAAATGTACGGAGGCGATCTGCGCGAATATGGGACCTTCTACGACTTCCACCCCTATTGCGATACCCCGTTCTACCCCGTGGTGCTCGACGCGATGGAGCAAGGTCCCCGCAAGCCCATGCCGATTCTGCTTGGCGAGTTCAACGACGTGGACGTTCACCGGGACCTCCCGCACTTGGCAGCGACCATGCCGTATTGGGCAAGCACCGACCCCGACCTGAACGACCAAGGCGTGCGATGGCAGCACGACTTGCCAGGGTTCCTGCCTGTCACACGGTTTGCTCGTCCGGGCGAGCACCATGAACGGCTCATGGAGAGCACTCGCACGAAGGCGCTGTTCATGCGGAAGTTTGTTCACGAGGCCGTGCGGTCGCGGCAAGACTACGCGGGGTATGTCATTACCGGTTGGCGAGACACGCCGATTTCGACGGCCGGCGTCGTGGACGATCAGCTCCAGCCGCGCTTTTCCCCAGAGGATATGCGGTCCTGGAATTCCGGTGACTGCCTCTTCATCATTCCAACTCGGCGGCCACCTTGGGTGCGCGGCGGTAATCGGGTGGGGTACTTGGATCCCTTTGCGTTTGAAGAAGGACCGGTGTTTTGGAAGATCGGCGCCAGCTTGGAGCGCACCCGAACATCCACGTTGGAATGGAGGATCCGCGGCTTGTCGGGAACCGTGGCCTCGGGCGTCTGGACCGACGTCCGTGTCGAAGCGTTCCAGCCAATCGAGGTCGGCGAGATTTGGGCCCACCTTCCCCCAGGCGAGTACCGTCTAGAGGTCGTGTTCGCGGGAGCCACGAACGCTTGGTCGTTTGGCGTGGAACCCGCCTTGCCCAACGACAGGTGGCACGAGTGGCAGAAGGACGATCCCCTCCGCCGGTTCGAAGACCTTCCCATGGCGGGTTCTGGGCCACTTCTTGCTTCGTGGTGGCGCGAGGACTTCGATCCTTCCCAACGGACCCTTGTTTGTTTGTCAGAGGGTGAAGTGGAGCCGTGTCCTTTTTGGCGAGAAGCCGGCTATGAGTTTGTTGGCGACTTCTGGAACCGGCTGCCCTGGGCGCACCAGTGGCACCGCTGGCTGGCGGTGTCGGGTGACTCGGCGATATCGGAGGCCTTGCTCCACCGCCTGGAACAGAAGTACAAGGTCGAGAGGACCCTGGTTCGCGTGGATGTGCGAACCTATCGCGAAACCTGCTTGCTGGCACGAGTCCACACGCCGGGCGGGATGTGGCTCACGACCTTGCGGCCGGATGGTGGACTCGGTGTGCAACCTGTCGGCGTCTCGCGCAATCCGTCGGGCTTTGCATTGCTGCGAGCGCTGGCCGATTGACCTGCATTTCGTTACTCGGCCACTTTCAGCACGCTGAGGAAGGCTTCCTGCGGCAACTCGATCGAGCCGATCTGCTTCATCCGCTTCTTACCTTCCTTTTGCTTCTCGAGCAGCTTGCGTTTGCGCGTGATGTCGCCACCGTAACACTTGGCGATGACGTTCTTGCGGAACGGCTTGATGGAGTCGGCAGCGATGACCTTGGCGCCGATGGCGGCTTGGACCCGCACTTCGTATTGTTGGCGTGGGACGACTTTGCGCAATTGCTCCACCATCGCTTTGCCCCTCTGGTAAGAGAACGACTTGTGCACGATGAACGACAACGCATCCACGGGATCACCGTTGAGAAGGATGTCCACTTTGACCAGTTCGGAAGGCTGGTAACCCGCCATTTCGTAGTCGAAAGACGCGTAGCCGCGCGTCGCCGACTTCAGTTTGTCGAAGAAGTCTAAGAGGATTTCGCCCAATGGCAACGTGTAATAGAGTATCACACGCTGAGGCGTGGGGTACTCCGTTTTGACATACACGCCGCGCCGCTCTTGACAGAGGGTCATCACCGGTCCGACGTACTCGACGGGCACCATGATGGTGGCTTTGACGATCGGCTCTTGGACACCTGCCAGTTCGTGCGGTGCAGGGAAGTCGGTGGGGTTCGAGATGTGCTCCGAATCGCCGTTGGTCCGCGTGATCAGATAGTCCACGCTCGGGGCGGTGAGAATCAGATCGAGGCCGAACTCTCGCTCGAGCCTCTCCCTCGCGATCTCCATATGGAGAAGTCCAAGGAAGCCGCAGCGAAACCCGAAACCCAGCGCAGCCGAGGTCTCGGGCGTGTAGTGCAATGCGGCATCGTTGAGCTTGAGCTTCTCAATCGCGTCCCGCAGGTCTTGGTAATGCTCGCCATCCGAGGGGTACATCCCGCAAAACACCATGCTGAGAGCCTCTCGGTAGCCGGGCAGCGGGACCGTGGCGGGATGGGCGGCATGCGTCACCGTGTCGCCCACTCGGGCGTCCCCGATAGACTTCATGGCGGCGGTGACGAAGCCGACTTCGCCGCAAGATAGGCCTTCGTTGACGGTTAGACCTGGGCCGAAGTGACCCGTCGAGTCGAGATCGAACTTGGATCCCGTCGACATCATTTGGATGCGGTCGCCCTTGGTGAACGAGCCATCTACGACGCGAATATAGGCGACGGCACCCTGATAGGCGTCGAAGTGTGAGTCGTAGATCAGGGCACGCGGGGCCGCTGCGGGGTTCCCTCGAGGGGGAGGCACCCGGTGGACCACAGCTTCCAAAATGTCGTCGATCCCGATACCCGACTTGGCCGAACAGGGAATCGCGTCGGAGGCGTCGATGACGACGGCGCTTTCTATTTCCTCGCGGGCCCGTTCGATGTCGGCGTGCGGCAAGTCGATCTTGTTGATCACCGGAATGATCTCCAAGTTCTGGTTCATCGCCATCGAGGCGTTCGCGATGGTCTGGGCTTCCACGCCTTGGCTCGCGTCCACGACGAGCAACGCGCCTTCACAAGCGGCCAGCGCCCTCGAGACTTCGTAGGTGAAGTCCACGTGGCCGGGCGTATCGATGAGGTTGAGTTGGTAGGTCTCGCCGTTCTGAGCTCGATAAAGCAAGCGCACCGCGGCCATCTTGATCGTGATGCCTCGCTCGCGCTCGAGGTCCATGCTGTCGAGCATCTGCTCCTGAGCCTGGCCACGGATCGCGCCGCACCGCTCGATCAACCGGTCGGCCAAGGTGCTCTTGCCGTGGTCGATGTGCGCGATGATGCAGAAGTTGCGGATGTGCGCCTGGTCCATGGGGGTGCTAGCGGGAAGGAGGATTGTACCGCCCCGCTTCGTTCGGCCTAGGGAAGGGTCAGGTAGCGGATGCCCCTGAGGTCCACCCCGAGCTCGGCCTGCCGCTTCACGAACGCGTCACGGCTTTCGACCACCAGTCCGCCCGCGCTCCCCGAGTTGTGCATCATGAACTCTCGACTCCCAAGCACCAGCATGATGCCGCAGTGGCCTTCATCCTTGCCCTCGGGGCTGGTGTAGCGGTAAGCGAAGGCGACCCCGTTCTGGGCGTTGTCCGCCCACTCCAACCCGGCGCGGCGCGTGTAGGTTCGGCTCACCATGTCTCGTGTGCCCATGCGCCAGCGCGGCTTCACGCCCAGGCCCTCGAAGTAATCGCACACGAACGTGGAGCAGTCGTTCGGGCCGAGGACGTACTTGCCGCCGGCGCGCTCGTACTCCGAGATCGCCAACCGGAGTCCGGGAAGGATGTCGGGAGTGGCGTGTTCAAGAGCCGTCTCGACCGGAATGGTGGGCTGGTGGAGCACGAACGCATCCCGGTCGGGAGCCGCAGCCGAGGGAGCCAAGGCAAGCGCTGCCAGACCCATGAACCCGCAGGAACCCACGCCGCGTCCACTGCGGTCGAAACGGATTCGAAGTTCGGGCCAGTCCATGCCTTGAACAAAGAAGACGCTTTTAGGCCACGGTCCGTTCCGCAGCATCAACGGCATTGCTCATCAGGCTCGCCACGGTCATCGGACCGACGCCTCCGGGAACCGGCGTGATCCACGACGCAACCTCGGCGGCCTCCCCGAAGCACACGTCGCCCACGTCGCCGCTGCGGCCCTCGACCTTGTTGTAACCCGCGTCCACGACCACGGCACCGGGTTTGATCCAGTCGCCCCGCACCAGTTCGGCACGACCTACTGCCGCAACCAAGATGTCGGCTTCGCGACAAAGCGCCGGCAGATCCCGGGTCTTGCTGTGGGCGATCGTGACCGTCGCGTTCTTCTGGAGCAGCATGTGCGCGGCCGGCTTGCCCAGGATCACGCTGCGGCCGACGACGACCGCGCGCTTGCCCTCGATCTCGATGCCGTAGTGGGCGAGCAGAGTCATGATGCCGAGTGGCGTGGCGCACCGAAAGCCGGGGAGATCGGCGAAGAGCCGACCCAAAGATTGGGGCGTGATGCCGTCGGCGTCTTTGTCCGGCCCGAGCGCCAACAACGCCTCGTTCTCGTCCAAGTGCTTGGGGAGCGGGTGCTGAAGCAACACCGAATGAACCGCCGGATCGGCGTTGAGTTCGTGGATCTTGGCGATCAACTCGTCCTGGGTCGTGGCTTCGTTGACCTCGTACACGCCGCTGATCATGCCGGCTTCCTCGCACCACTTCCGCTTCATCCGAACGTACGCCAAACTCGCGGGGTCTTGGGCAGCGACCAACACGTCCAGCCTGGGCTGCACGCCTTTGGCCGCCAGAGCTGCGACGCGATCCTTCACGCGGTCGCGCACGATGCGCGAGAGGGCCTTGCCATCGAGGATTTGTGCGTTCATTCGGTTCGGATTCTCCACGCGCCGACACGCTTGAGTTCGGCTTCTTCGGGCGAGCCTTCGGCAACCTCTTCGATGGTCGGCTCGGGTTCCGGCTCGGGCGACGCCTCTTCGTAGGGGGCGTCGTTCTCGGGCGCGGACCAGTCCCTCTTGGGGGTTCGGGGCAGCACCCGAGCGAGCACGCCGTTCACGAACCGCCCACTCTCGGCGGTGCTGTACTTCTTCGCGATGGCCACGGCCTCGCTGATGGTCACGAGCGGCGGGATGTCGTCGCAATAGAGCAACTCGTAAACGGCCATGCGCAACACGTTCCGGTCCACTGCGGCCAGACGGTCGAAGTCGTACCGCTCCAGCACAGACTCCACCAAGTCCTGGATTCGCTCGTGCGAGTGGTAGATGCCCTCGACGACGTCCACGGCCCACTCGCGGTGCTCGGGGGTCAGGTCGAAGGGCCAGATGGCCTGTTTGATCGCGGTCAGAGGGACCGTGTGTCCAAGATCGATTTCGTACAGGGCACGAAGGATGGCTTCGCGGGCTTGTCGGCGCGACTTGGCCTTCAAACGGGGGTTTCCTCCAGGAACCGCTTGACGAACTGGGTGGTCACCTCGCCCGAGACGTAATCGGGATGCGCGACAAGCCTGCGAAGGAAGGGGATGTTGGTGGCGATACCGCCGACCTCGAACTCGTCCAGAGCGACCTGCAACTTCCGCACGGCCTCGGCGCGCGTGCCCGCGGTCACGATGAGCTTGGCCAGAAGGGGGTCGTAGAACGGCGTGATCGAGAGGCCGGAATAGACGAACGTTTCCATGCGGACCCCTCTGCCGCACGGGGCCTGCCACAGCGTGATGGGACCGGTGCTGGGAGCGAAGTCGCGATCCGGGTCTTGAGCCGTGATGCGCGCCTCGATCGAGTGGCCCTTGAGGGTGATGTCGCTTTGGGTGAAGGGCAGGGGCTCCCCGGCCGCGATTCGGAGCATCAAGTGCACCAGGTCCAGCCCGACGACTTCCTCGGTCACGGGGTGCTCGACTTGGAGCCGCGTGTTCATTTCAAGGAAGTAAAAGTCGAAGTTCGAATCCACGAGGAACTCGACCGTGCCGGCGTTGACGTAGCCGACCTTCTGCGAGACGCGAACGGCGGCCTCGCCGATCTTCTGGCGAACCTCTACAGGCAACCGATCGAACGGGGCTTCCTCGACGATCTTCTGGTGCCTCGGGTTCTGAACCGAGCACTCGCGCTCGCCCAGATACACCGTGTTCCCGTGTTGGTCGGCAATGATCTGGATCTCGACGTGGCGGGGTTCCTCGACGAACTTCTCGACGATGATCTCGTTGTTTCCAAAGCTGGCCTGGGCTTCGGCTTGGGCGGTTCGCCACGCGTTGGCTAGCTCGGACGGGTTCCCCACGCGGCGAATGCCTCGCCCTCCACCACCAGCGACCGCCTTGAGCAAGATGGGGTAGCCGATCTCTTCGGCAATGGCGGCGGCGGCCGTCTCGTCGGGAACCGCTCCCTCGGAGCCCGGAACCACGGGGCATCCGGATTCAATGGCCGCATGCTTGGCCAGCGCCTTGTCGCCCATCGCCTTGATGGCCGTCGAGGGGGGGCCGATGAACTTGACGCCGATGGCTTCGAGCGCTTCGGCGAATCGGGCCCGTTCGCTGAAGTACCCGTAGCCGGGGTGAACGGCATCGGCACCCGAGATTTCGCAGGCCATCAACACGTTGGCCATGTTCAGGTAGCTGTCCGTGTTGGAACCGGCACCGATGCAAATCGCCTGGTCGGCGAGCGACACGTGAAGGCTGTCCTTGTCGGCCCGAGAATGCACGGCCACGGTGGCGATGCCGAGTTCGCGACATGCTCGGATGACGCGGCAGGCGATCTCGCCTCGGTTGGCGATCAGGACTTTCTTGAGCATCACAGTTCCTCGTAGCCTTGCACCGTGGACCACACGGCACCCGTGGCTGGATCGTAAGCAAAGGGCTGATCGGTGTTCGGGTCGGTCGTGATTTCCTTGGGCAGCCGGAGTTCGTCGAGCGTCTGCGGGTACGCGTCGTCGTTCATCTGCCGGTGCATCTCGATGGCGGTGCGGATCTGGCGCAGGTTGCTCTGCACGACGGTCTTGTCGGCCTGTCGCTTGACCTGACCGACAACCGTCTTGGGCTCGCCATCCTTGCTGTTCTTCGCGCCGAAGCCGCCCATGTAGTAGCCGCCGATGAGGATGCCGAGAATGGCGATGACGGCCAGTGTGCCGACAAGGGTGTGGCCGCGTTGCTTCATTCGGGCCTCACCGTGATGAGCTTCTGTCCGAACTCAACGGGCTGATCTGGCTCGACGTCGAGCGATGCAACGATCCCTCCGACGGCCACAGAAACGTCTGTGGCAAGCCCGAGCGCAATCACCGAGCCCACGACGTCGCCAGGCTCGACCTTGTCCCCGACCGATAGGGGCGGAATCGCTGGGCGGAAGTAGCCGACACATGGGGCCTCGACCACGGTGTCCAGGACCACCACTCCCTCGCTCTCGGCGAGGACCGACGGCGCCTGGCCGTCTTCGTGCGACACTGGCCCGCACTCGGCAACGAACTTGTGATCGCCGACCTCGAGCCGCACGGAGGCGAAGCCATGCTGTCGCGCCGTTTCCAGAGCGTGTCGAACGAGATCGCCATCCAGAGTGGCCATTGGTGTCCGAGTGTACCTAGGAGCCCCGGTTTGACCCTGCAAAGAGGTCCGCTCCCTGGTTGGCCGAGGGGTTAAGGGACTGTTAAGGAATCGGCTATCCTTTCCGACGATGGTTCGTCGCGTTCGTTCTGGAATGGTCTCGCTCGCGCTGGTCGTTGCTTGCGCCCCGCACGCTCAGGAGCAATCTCGCGAGGCTCTTCTGCGCGAAATCGAAGCGCTGCGCCGGGAGCAAGCCGCCATGCAGGAGCGGTTCGACGCCCGGCTGACAGCCCTGGAGCAAGCGCTCGCGAAGAAGCCCGCCGAGCCCCCGATCGCGGTTTCTCTTCTGGCGCAGACGCGATTCGAAGCGGGCAAGGGCTTTGCGGCAGGCTTCCTGACCCGTCGGATGGAGATCAAACTCGGCGGGAAGATAGGCCGGGATCTGGACTGGGTGCTGATGTTCGATCCGGCCAAGTCAACCCGACTCGCCACGACCAAAGCTGCAGGCGTTGTGACCGACGTCGAGGTTGACCAACGTTCGCGCATGCTGCAAGATGCCTTCGTCGCCTACCGGCCCGGAGGCGGCTGGACCATCGAAGTCGGCCAAAAGAAGGTTCCGTTCAGCAAGGAAGGTCTCCACCCGACGGACAACCTGGAACAGACCGAGCGTTCGATGCTGAATACGATCCTGCGGTTCGGAGATGTTCGCGAGTTGGGTCTGCAGGTGCACAAGGCAGTGGGCGACTGGACGATCACGGGTGCCGTGCTGAACGGGGTGGGAGAGACCATGAACGCCCGGGACACCGACACCGGCAAAATCGTCGGCGGCCGCGTGGTCTATCGGCCTTCCGTCGTGCCAGGGCTTCATCTTGGCGTCGCTGGGCTGTTCGGTGGCCTGTCCGACCGGCGGCGGGAACGCCTCGGAGGCGAAGTGGCCTTTCAGACGGGTCCGGTGCTCCTGACCACGGAAGTCGCCAACGGGTTCGATGGAGATGCTCGGTCGTTTTCAGGCTACGGCTCGGTTCGCTGGCGGGTCGGTTCCCGCTGGGAGTTCGCAGGTCGGTTCGACCGGATGAACAGCGAGTTGGCCTCCTTGGCCGATGGGAACGAGACGCAGTGGTCCCTGGGCGCCATCTACCACCTCGACGACAAGGCTCGGATCCAGACCAGTCTGGTGCGACGCCAGATCGAGAGCTTCCCGCACCGCGACGCGTTCACCGTTCAGGTTCAAGCCAAGTTCTAGAAGGAATCCAATCAGGGGCGACGAATTCGGAGCGCGATGCCCTGGCGCTGGCTGATCCTGACCCTCCTCCTTTGTGTTGCGTGCGTCGCGCCTGCCCAGGAGCCCAAGAAGGTCACGCTCCGCTTGACGTCGTGGGATGGCGACGAATCCCTCCGCGTGCTCCGCAAGTCCATCGCACGCTTCGAGGAGCGATATCCCCACATCGAAGTGAGGCTGGAGAACATCGACTGGAGCCTCTACTTCCAGAAGATCCTGACGCAGTACGCCGCCAACGTCGCGCCGGACGTGGCGATGATGGGCTTCCAGAACTTCCAGTCGTTGGCCAAGCGCGGCGCCCTCCTCCCCCTCAACGAGTTCTTCGACGAAACCCCCGGCTTCGACATCAACGAATACTACAAGGAGATCGTCGACGCCCACTCGTTTCATGGAAACGTCTATGTTCTTCCGCGGGATATTGCTCCGATCTCGCTGATCTACTACAACAAGCGGATGTTCGACGAGGCCGGGATTCCGTACCCGGACGGGACGTGGACGTGGGACTTCAAAGTCCGCCCCGAACTCCGCGAGAAGGACTTCCTGTGGGTGGTGCGCGAGCTGACCAAGAAGGACGGCGGAGGCAAGACCACCCGCTGGGGATATGCGCCAGGATGGCCCCAGCTGCTGGCCGATTCGTTCGCGCTTCCCTATGCGGGCGACCCCGTCGACAACCTCGAAGCGCCCACCAAGATCCTTGCCAACTCCGAAAAGCATGCCGAAGCCTATCAGTTCGCCGCCGACCTGATGAACAAGGAGAAGTGGGTCCCCAACAATGCCGAGGTCGTGAACGTGCTCCAGACCAACACGCGGGCGATGTTCACCAGCCAGCGCGTGGCCATGTTCCAGTCGGGCATTTGGGAGGTGCCCAACATTCGCAAGGTGCTCGAACCGGGCAAGACGGGCTTCTTCGACTACGACATCACGTGGTTCCCGGCGTTCCGAGACGGCAGCCGACGGTATTCGACGGGCGGGTCGGGCTACTGCATCCTGAGTTCGACCAAGCATCCCAAGGAAGCGTGGCTGCTCACGCAGTGGATGGCCGGTCCCGAAGGCATGAAGGACCTCGCCGAGAGCGGGCTGGCCCAACCCGCGATCCGAGGCCTTTCGCTTCGCGAGCCTTGGATTCCAGGACCGAACACGCCGGAGCCGATGCAGTATCCGAAGAACCGGATCGTGACGGACACCTCCGTTCCGCACGTCACCTTCGGTCCGACCGCCGACTACTGGCCCGAAGTGCGCGACCTCGTCAACGCCCGGCTCGATGGCTTGTGGAACGGGGAAACCACAGCCAAGGCCGCCCTCGATCGAGGCGTCGCCGAGGGGCAAGCCAGGATGGACGCGATCTTGGTCGAGCAACACCTGCCGCCGTTCAATTGGTGGATCGGCCTTGCTCTGGGAGCGGTGGTCATTGGCGGCATGCTGTTCTGGGTGTACTGGCCCGAGCGGCACGTCAAAGCCACGCTGCGCGAGAAACAGGAGAGCCGCACGGCCTATTGGTTCATTTCGCCCTTCCTCATCGGTCTGGTCGTGTTCACCCTCGGCCCCATGGTGCTCTCGCTGCTCATGAGCTTCGCGGATTGGGACGTCATCTTGCCTGCCCGTTGGCGCGGCATGCAGAACTACCAGGAGGCGTTCTCGGGCGACCCGCGGTTCTGGGTGAGCCTTCGCGTCACCTTTGTCTACACGTTCTTTGCCGTCCCCTTGGGGGTGCTGGGCTCTCTGGGCCTGGCGTTGCTGCTGAACCAGAAGGTGCGCGGCATGCCGCTCTATCGGACCTGCTACTACCTGCCTTCGCTGGCCAGCGTGGTGGCGGCCTCCTTGATCTGGCGACGGCTGTTCCAGCCCGAAGGCGGCCTCGTCAACACGGTGATCTACGGCGCTGACGGCAAAGGCGACTTCCTCGGATTGGCCACGTTCCTCGGTCGCTACTCGCCGACGGGCGAGCCGGTGAACTGGTTGGGCAACGAGGCGACCGCTTTGCCGGCGCTCATCATCATGTCCCTGTGGGGCATCGGCGGCGGCATGGTCATCCTCTTGGCGGGTCTCCAAGCGATCCCGCAGCACTACTACGAGGCGGCGCTGCTCGACGGGGCGGGAACTTGGAAGAAGTTTCGCAACGTCACGTTTCCATTGCTCACGCCCTCGCTCTTCTTCGTCCTGATCACCGGCGTCATCGGGAGCTTCCAGGTCTTCACCCAGGCATTCGTCATCACGGCGGGTGGTCCGGGCGATTCGACCAGGTTCTTCATGTTGCACTTGTACAATCAGGCGTTCACCTCGTTGCGCATGGGCTACGCGTCCGCATTGGCATGGGTGCTCTTCGTGATCATCCTCTTCTTTACCATGGTTCAGTTCAAGATGAGTAAGTGGGTCTACTACGAATCGGAGGTCAAGTGAGCGTTTCGACGCCAGACGCCGCTCAGGCTGCCGCCGCTTCCGCTCGGCGCGCCGAACGTGCCGAAGCGGCTGGACGCTGGTTCATCGCCGTCCTTCTGGTGGTGGGCGCCTTGGCGATGCTCGTCCCGTTCTATGTGATGCTCGCGATGTCGTTCAAAACGATGTCGGAGATTGACCGGACGTCGGTTTGGGCATGGCCCGTCGAGTTCACATGGGAGAACTTCCGGCTGGTGCTGACCAACCCGAACGTGAGCTTCGTCAAGTTCCTCCGAAACAGCACGGTGATCGCCGTCATCTCGACGGCGGGCGTCATCGTCAGCTCGAGCTTGGTCGCCTATGCGTTCGCTCGGCTGAAGTTTCGGGGTCGCAATCGGCTGTTCGTGCTCTTGCTCAGCACCATGATGCTGCCCGGCATCGTCACGATGATCCCAACGTTCGTTCTGTATAAGTATCTGTACTGGATCGATACGTTTATGCCGCTCACGGTACCGGCTTGGTTCGGCGGCGGCGCGTACAACATTTTCCTTTTGCGCCAGTTCTTCATGGGTTTGCCGCGGGAACTCGACGAGGCTGCCCTGATCGACGGGGCGTCGCACGCCACGATCTTCTGGCGCATCGTCATGCCCCTCTCCGGACCGGCGCTGGCGACCGTCGGGGTCTTCTCGTTCATCTACAACTGGCGCGACTTCATGGGTCCCCTCTTGTACTTGAACAGCCCGGAAAAGCAGACGCTCGAACTCGGGCTGCGAACCTATTCGGCTCTGAACGGCGAGCGGTGGGACCTCGTCATGGCGGCGTCGGTGCTGGTCATGATTCCCCTTTTGGTCATCTTTGCCGTTGGCCAGAAGTACTTCGTCAAGGGAATTGCCATGAGCGGCTTGAAATAGGGTTGCATTGGGCCAAAAGTCCCTGCTAGGCTTGCGGGTATGAACGCCAAGCCGAGTCGACGCAGCGTCCTCAAACTCATGGGTGGTGCCGGACTTGCCGCCGCCGCCTACCCGGCGCTGATGCCTATCCAGTCGAAAGGTGGTTCCAAGCCCAGGAACATCATCATCTTTCTGACCGATCAGGACCGCGCCCTGCGTTGGTTCCCCGAAGGGTGGGCCGAGGACAACCTGCCGTGCCTCACCGCGTTGCGCCAACACGGCATGGAGTTCCGGAACGCGTTCACCAACACGTGCATGTGCACGCCTTCGCGAACGTCTATCTTCACCGGTCTCTACCCGGCCCAGCACCTGAACACCGACACGCTGACCGACGGCTTCACCCAGTCGTTCGGCGAGCATCAACTGGATGCGAACCTGCCGAACCTGGCTACCGTCCTGAAGTCCGGCGGATACGACGTCATCTACAAGGGCAAATGGCACCTGAGCAAACCGGTCCACCGGGCGGACGGCACCAAGGTTCACGACGACATCTCGCGCTACGGCTTCGACGGCTGGGATCCGCCCGACGCGGGTGAAGACACCAAGATCGAGAACTACGGCGGGGGCGACGCGAACAACGACGGCCGATTTGTGGAAGATGCGCTGCAATTCCTGCAAGATCGGATCGCCAAGGGCTCGAGTCGACCTTTCTGCCTGGTCGTGTCGCTGGTCAACCCGCACGATGTCCTCGGCTACCCGGGCAACTCCCCGAACGGCGGCTACAGTCCGGCGATGCTTCAGGGTCCGATCCAACTGCCCCCCACGGTGGACGAGAACCTGTTCACGAACCGCAAACCCACGGTGCATGGCCAACTGCTCATCCGGCTCGCGGGCCTGGGCGTGCTGGGCACCACCGAGCGGATGCTCAACTACATCAACTTCTACGGCAATCTCATCAAGCTCGTGGACACGGAGATGTACAAAATCATCCAACTGCTCGAGGCCAGCGAGGCGGGGCGGGCCCTCCATCGCGACACGATGATCATCCGAATCGCCGACCACGGCGAGATGGGCCTGACCCACGGCGGTCTGCGCCAGAAGGCGTTCATGGCCTACGAAGAAGCGATCAACATCCCGTGCATCTGGTCGAACCCCGTGATGTTCCCCAAAGGACAAACGAGCGATGCGCTGGTCTCCCACGTGGACTTCCTGCCCACCTTGGCGAGCTTCTGCAACGTGCCCAATTGGAACAAGTTCGGGTTCGCTGGATTCGACTATTCGTCCATCTTCTCCAACCCGAACCTCAGCGTTCAGGACGAGGTGATCTTCACCTACGACGACATCTGCGCCGGTCAGCAGACCGCCGGTCACAACGGCGTGATCGACGGCTCCAACCGGTTGCAGATGATCCGAACGAAAGACTACAAGTTCGTGCGCTACTGGGACGCCTTCTACGACCACAAGGAAGAGGAGGAGTTCTACAACCTGGTGACCGACGTAGACGCTGCCACCGGTCTGCCCGTCGAGCTCCACAACGTGAGCGCCTGGGCCGATCGCAAAGGTCTGGTCCCCCGTTCGACCCCGCAAGAGCGCCTGGCCCGCGCCGAACTCAAGCAACGGCTGGAGCAACTCGTTCCGACGCGACTCGCACCCCGGACGCCAAGCTCGAACCTGTTGCCCATGAACGAGATCGTCGAGCCGTACCACTGGACCGACGACGAGGGCTCGCACAGCACCCTGGACGTGCGGTTCGTGTCCCAATCCATCTGCAAGTACCAAGTTCAGAAGATGGTGGGTGCCGAGTGGACCAACGTGGGCGACGAACTGCAAGGGCATAACGGCCAAATCCTCGTGAGCTTGCCGTTCGAGGACCCGACGCCCGACTTTCGCGTGGTGCGGACGTTGTTGCCTGCCTAGCCCAAAGCAGCAGGAACACGACGGCCCAAGGGCGAATGAACGGTCATGGAACCTAGCAGTTCGAGCGTGTCCAGCCAGAGAATGGTCTGGCTGGTCATCCTTGGTGCCTTCACCATTCAGCCGGTGTTGCTCTATGTGTTCGTGGGGATGAAGGCTTCGCCCCCTCCAGAAGGTCAGACCGTGATCTTCGAAGCCATCGCGGTCGCCGCACTTGCAGCAGCCGTATTCATGGGCGTGCAGAAACTCCGGCCCAAAGGCGAACTGGGCGAGCAGCCTGTCGTGCCGCCGGTCGCCCAATGGCAACCGCAGTCCCTCGTCGCGCTGGCGTTCGCGGAACTCGCGACGCTGCTGGGGATCTTCATCATCGGCGGCGACCGCATGCTGGTCTACGTGGCCGCAACGATCGTGGTGATCCTAGCGACGATCCTTCCGGCGGGATTGGCCTACTTCGCCGCGCTCGAGGCGCAGCAATCCGAGTCCCAGTAGGTGGTTCGGGAGGCATCGCCCCAAGTATGCTAACAAGCGTCCATGCAACCCTTACGGATCGGCATCGTCGGCTGCGGCAACATCAGCGGCATCTATTTCCAGAACGCCACCAAGTTTCGTCCCCTTGAAGTCGTCGCGTGCGCCGACCTCGATATCGAGCGGGCCAAAGCCAAGGCGGCCGAGTTCAAAGTCGCCAAAGCCGTTGAGCCCGACGCCCTTTACTCCGACCCCGAAGTCGAGTTGGTGGTAAACCTGACGATCCCCAACGCCCACCATTCGGTCGCCAAAGCGGCTCTGGAAGCGGGGAAGCACGTGTACAACGAAAAGCCCCTGACCATTCAGCGGGCAGAGGCGCAAGAGGTGCTGGCGCTGGCCGAATCCAAGGGCTTGCTGGTCGGTTGCGCCCCCGACACGTTCCTCGGTGCCGGGCTGCAGACCTGTCGCCGCGTGATCGACTCGGGCGAGATCGGCGAGGTCGTGGCGGCCGAAGCGTTCATGATGTGCCACGGCCACGAGAGCTGGCACCCCGACCCGGCTTTCTACTACAAGAAGGGCGGCGGTCCGATGTTCGACATGGGGCCCTACTACCTCACGGCTCTGGTGCACCTGGTCGGCCCGATGAGCAGGGTCTCCGCGTCCGCGCGTGCCTCGTTCGCACAGCGCACCATCACCAGCCGGCCCAAGCATGGCGAGGTGATCGCTGTGGAAGTGCCCACGCACCTGAGTTGCACGATCGACTTCGAGAACGGCGCCATCGCCACCGTGATTCAGAGCTTCGACGTCTGGGCGCACAAGCTGCCCTGCATCGAGGTGCATGGCACCAAGGGCTCCATGATCGTTCCCGATCCGAACGGGTTTGGGGGCGAAGTCTTGGTCAAAACCGCGGGCGATGCCGATTGGCGAGCGGTGCCGTTGGATGCGGGATTCCCGGAGAACTCGCGCGGCCTGGGGGTCATGGACATGGCGTATGCCATCCGGAAGGGCCGTGCCCACCGGGCGAGCGGGGCGCTCGCCTACCACGTGCTGGACGCCTTCCACGCGTTCCACGAGTCCAGCGATGAGGACCGCCACGTCCGGCTGACGTCCGGGGTGCCCCGACCCGAGCCATTGCCTGCGGGCTCGGGCCCCGACGAACTGGCGGGATAGGCGGATGAACTATGTGCTGCAGGGCATTGCCCGAGTCGCGACCGATCGGACCTTGTGGCCCTACGTCGTCAAGCCCGTGGCCTACGGATGCGGGGCCTATCTGGTGTTGCTCATCATCGGCGTTGCGGTCGTGCGCCCGTGGGTGGAGCGGTGGGCGTCCTTGTTCTCGGACCCCATGGCAGCCGGGGCGGTGTCGGTCGGTGGTTGGCTGATGTTTGCGTTCGTCTGGGCCTTCCTTTCCGGCCTGATCTTCATGACCCTCAACGGCATCTTCGCTGGCGTCGTCTGGGACAAGCTCAGCGAGCGGATCGAAGCGGAAGAGTTGGGCATGGTCGCCAAGTGTCCGCTGACGAGCGTACAAACATGGCTGGACATGGTCGCGCGGGTTGCTTTGGCAATGCTCGTCGGCTTTGCGGGGTTGCTCGCTTCCTGGATCTTCCCCGTGGTCGGGCCCTTGGCTTTGGTGGGCGGACTGGCATTGCTCGACTTCACGTGCGGCGTGTATCTGCGGCGCGGGAGGCGGCTTGGCAACCAACTGGTCGGCGTCTGGAAGTTGCCCGGGGCGTTGGGCTTCGCGGTAGGAGCAGGCTTGGTCACGCTCATCCCGTTCGCCAATGTGCTGCTCTTCCCGGGCTTGGTGGTGGGAGGTACGAGACTGGCCGCTCGCGGACTGGGCAGGTAAACTGGGTGAATTGAGGTTTGAGCCCTCGGCGAACGGCGCTTTTGCCGTGCGCGGTCGTCCTGTCTGGGTGGCCCCGTCGAGCGAGCCCACGCAGTTTTCTAATGGCGAAACCCTCCTACGATCAAATCGCGCACCAGTTCGCCGATGTGCTGAGCCAGTCCAAAAAGGTCCTGATCGGGACCCATATGAACCCAGATGGCGATACGATCGGCAGCGCGCTGGCCCTCTCGCACTACCTGGACGGACTTGGCAAGCCCAACGACGTGGTCTGCCACAACGAGGTCCCCTCCAACCTGAGGTTCCTGCCCGGTGTCGAGCGGATCAAGCAAGGAACGGAGGCGACCGACCACGATCTGGCCCTGATCGTGGACATGGACTCGCTCGAACGCTTGGGCAGTCTCCAGTTCATTTTCGAGCGGGTGCCCCGAAGCGTGGTGCTGGACCACCATGTGCCGCACGAAGCCCCCGGTGACCTGCGGCTCGTGGACACCGACGCGTCGGCGACGGCCGTGATTCTGGCGAACACCCTGTTCGCGATGGATGCACCCATCACCCGGGAAATGGCGACGTGCCTCCTGACCGGCATCGTCACCGACACGGGCAGCTTCCGGTTCCGCAACACGAATCCCGAGGCGCTGAGCGTGGCCGCGAGGCTCATCGAGCAGGGCGGCGACATCAACCAAGTCTCGGAGGAGATCTACCACCGCAAGCCGTACAGCAGCGTCAAGCTCCTCGGCCACATGCTGGACACGATGCACCTCGAGTGCGAAGAGCGCCTGTGCTGGGGGGCGTTGGCCATGGAGGACTTCTGGAATGCAAGCGCCAGCGACACCGATACCGAAGGCTTCGTGAACGAGCTGTTGGCGATCAAGACCGTCCAGATCGCGGCGCTGTTGCGCGAGCACAAACCGCTCCGCATCCGGGTCAGCCTGCGTTCGCGGGGAGATTACGACGTCGCCGCCGTGGCGCGCGAGTTCGGAGGAGGCGGCCACCACAATGCGGCAGGGTGTTCGTTCGAATGCCCGCTTTCGGAGGCCACGGACATGGTTGTGGAGAGGCTCAAGAAGTGCTTGGCATCCTCCTGATCGCCAAGCCGCAGGGGCTGACCTCGCACGACGTGGTGGCGATCGTTCGGCGACGGCTCAAGACGAAACGTGTTGGGCACGCGGGCACTTTGGACCCCCAAGCCACCGGCCTTCTGGTGGTGGCCGTCGGAGCCGCCACACGCTTTCTTCAGTACCTGCCGCTCGAACCCAAGAAGTACACGGCCGAGTTCACGTTCGGCGTCGCCACCACGACGTTCGATGGCGAAGGCGTGGTCACCAAGGAAGGCCCCGTGCCCGAAGACCTGCCGGCAAGGGTGCTCGCCGAGTTGCCGAAGTTTCAAGGCCTCATCGAGCAACTTCCGCCAATGTACAGCGCCGTCAAGAAGGACGGCAAGCCGCTCTACCACTATGCTCGTCAGGGCGAAGAAGTGGAACGCCAAACGCGGCGGGTGCACATCGAGACGTTTGCGCCACTCGGATACGACGGTCCAATCGGGCGGTTCGAGGTGGTTTGCTCGGGGGGTACGTACGTTCGGACGCTGGCCAACGACCTCGGCGAAGCCATCGGCTGTGGCGCGTATCTCTCCGCGTTGGTTCGCGATGCCGTGGGTCGTTTCCGCTTGGAAGACGCCATCGCGTTGGACGATGTTGCCGAGGACCGGCTGATGCCGTTGTCCGAAGCGTTGCCACCCATGCCGCTCGTTCAGCTTGCCCTGCGCGAGACCCACGAGATTCGAAACGGCCAGTCGCTGATCTCGGGTGATCGGTTCACAGCCAAGCACGTCGCGCTGGTGGATCCCGCGGGAGCGGTCTTCGGCATCGCTTCAGTGGTCGAAGGCAACGTCCTGCAGCCCGAGTGCGTCATCCCGAAGTGAGCCATGTGCGCCCGGTACAGCCTTCGCCCCGTGATGCCCCGGCTTCTGGAATGGTTCGACCTCGACCCTGAAACCGAGTTCGAAGCGCAGCCCGTGGTCGCCCCGACCAACGTGGTGCCGGTCGTCTTGGCGCGCGCGGATGGCACCCGGGGCGTTCGTCGGTTTCGGTGGGGGTTGCTTGGACCAGGCGAGTCCGGCGGAACCGGCCACATCAACGCGCGCAGCGAAACCGTGTTCGAGAAGCCTTCGTTTCGCGAGTCCGCCCAGCGTCGACGCTGCCTGATGCCCGCGACGGCGTTCTTCGAATGGGGCGGGGAAGGGAAGGCGAGGCGACCGTACCGGTTCGAGTGGTCCGATCGCGCACCTCTTGCTTTCGCGGCGATCTGGTCGCCGCCAGCGGCGGTGGAGTTGCCGGCCACGTGTTGCCTGCTCACCACCGATCCAAACGCGTTGGTGGCCCGCATCCACGACCGCATGCCCGTGATTCTGGACCGCGACGCCTGCGCCATCTGGCTGGACCCGGATGCCCCGAGACCCCTTCTGGAAGCCGTCTGCCGAGCGGCAGACCCGGAGCGAATGGCGATGGCCGAAGCCACGCGAGAAGAGACCCTGCCACCCCGAGGCGGCCCGGACGTGCAGGGTTCCTTGTTCTAGGGGCCCTCGGCCTTGAGGTAATCCAGCACGGGTCGCGCGCGTTCGCCACCCATTTCCGCATGCCGAACCAGCGTGATCCCGTGTGGGCCGGGGCTGGTCCGTGCGGCGGGGTTGGCCTCCAAGATCGCCTTGACGGCGGCAAGCTGTCCGAGCATGGCGGCGACGTGAACCTCGAACCGTGCGCCCTTCGAGATCAAGAACTCGGCGATGTCGGCGCGGCCCATGTGTCCGGCCCCGCCGATCGCGCTCTCGAAGTCTCCGCCGCCCCAGTCCCAAGTGGCGTTCAGCAAGCCGGGGTGCTCGGCGAGCATGGACTTGACCTTCTCGAAGTCGCCGTGCGCCGCACCGACGAAGTCGCGCACCAAGTCGTCGGCCAAAGCGGGCGGACGTTGCCGCTGCGCGTAACCGAGGGTCGCGCCTCCCACTCCTGCAAGAGTCGCGAGAGCGAGGACTTCACGTCGTGACGGGCCGGTATGCATGATGGACCTTACCTGCTCGGATCGGGGCCGAGTTCCTCATCGGTACAATCCGCACAAGATGTTCATTGCCCTTGTCGCCGTGGCGGTCGCCTCCGCACAGGCTCAAACGGTCGCACTCTACAGGGGGGCAACCCTGCCGGAGAGCGCTGGAGCCTTTCGTTACTGGTCCGCCGAGGACACCTATCTGATGTCGACGCGCCAAGACGAGAACTTTGGCGGGGCGGTGATGCTGCAGGGCGGAACAGGCAAGAAGATCCTCATCCGCTTTGGCGATTTGGAGCGCGTCCTCGGGCCAAATCCGAACGTCGGCCAAGCGTCTTTGGTGCTCCGGCAGTTCGGCCAAGGCACGCTCTCCGTGCCGGCCGTGTCGCGCGTCCTGGTGCCCTGGGGCGAGGGACCCGCGACCAAGCTGGGCGTCGGCAGCACGGTCCGCCCGAACTGGGGGGCGACCTGGCGCGAACGCCGCTCGGGCGCTGCTTCGATCGGATGGCAACGGCCCGGCGCCGCAGGCGGCGACGATGTCGAAAGACTGGACGGCGTCACGGCCACGATGGACGAGGCCAACGGAGTGCTTACGATCGGTGGACTGGGGCCCGTGATTCAGGACATGGCGCGGGCTTGGCACCGGAACGACGGATTGCTTCTTGAGTTCTCCACGACCATCGACTTCTTCTCGAGCGAAGCCGCCGAGCAGGATCGCCCACGCTTGTTGGTGACGTCCACGCCGGGTTCCAAGCCGTCCGGACCGGACCTTGGCGTCCAGACCATCTCCAGAACGCCGGAATACCCCCGCCTCAAGCCGGTGATGGTGGAAGAGGGCGGGGTGTCCGTTCCTGGGAGCATCGCCGACCCCAACGCCAAGCGATGGCCGGCGAATGGCGAAGAGGTCGTCTACACGGCCACGATCCGCAACAACGGAGACGCAGCAAGCGGCGCGTTCCGCTACCGCTGGGTGAGGGGCGAACGGAACCTCTCGGCGGTGGAAGCCACACGCCCCTTGCAGCCCGGCGAGACGATGACGGTCGAGCTGAAGACGCCCGTCACGCTCGACCATACCGACCACCGCATCCAGCCGATCGGCCTTCTCATCGAGCCCGCCGGCCCCGATGCCGACGCCAACAACGACTTTGTCGAAGTCGCCGAGGGAGGGCTCGCGCTGGGTGTGTCCGAGAGAGCGGCCCCCGCGATGCTGGACTGGGTGCAACGCAACCTCCGCTTCTTCAACGACGTGCTTTTGGCCAAAAGCCGGTTCTCCTCGATCCTCGATGGGGTGACCGAGCGCGTCCGGCTGCAAAAGGTCGGGCCGGACGATGCCAACGTGGACGCCTGGCTCGACCTCGACCCGGCCGAGGCCCGCGAGCCCGTTTCGCGTGCGTTCCAGCGGCGTCTGGCCCTGGCACTGGGCGTCCCCGATCTGGGCGCGGCGGCCAAAGACGCCTCGGCTTCCATCGTCGGGCTCGACTTCGGCAACCCCGCTTCGAGGCGTGGCTCGGAGGATGCGTTCCCCGGGATCACGGGCGGAGGCGACACGCGCAACGAGGCGGGCATTCCTGGGCTCATCGGCCTTCCCTACGAGCCGGTGTTCGACCGTCTCCTCGAAGCGGCCCAACTGGAGCCGACCGACCTGCTGGCACTCACCGAAGCCTCGGCGCTTCAAGCCCAACTCGGGCGGCGAGCGGGGCTGGGCCAAGTCGTTCTGTACGACATCCCGCCCTTCGTATCGGTCCGAGCTCTCGATGGTGCGGGCCGACCCATCGCCAATGCCCAACTCGGTCTGTGGCGTCTGGGTAGGGACGGTATCCAGTCGAAGGAACCGACAGCGACGATCCAAACCGACGCGCAGGGTCAGGCCGAACTGCCGCGCACCGCATTCGCCGCAGCGGGGGAGGCCCCGTTGCCCAACGGTCGGACCTTGCTCGCGAACCCCTTCGGGCGGTACGCGCCGAACGTGCAGGACGCAACCTGGCTGCTCGCAGCGAGCCAGCATGGGCGCACAGCGACGGCATGGCTCAAGGTCTGGCACCTGGTGGACGCTTTCCACCGAGGCAATCGCGGCGCCGCCATCATGGATCTGCGATTCGACCTGCCTCAAGCTCCGGTCGATCGTGCGACGAATCTGGCGTTGCAGAAGTTGACCAAATCGAGCGCAACCCAAGATCCGTTGGTTCACGCCCCGCTGACCGATGGCCACCCCGCCACCTCCATCGTCCTTCCCGGCGCCGAGGGTTCTTGGATCGACTTGGACCTCGGGCGCGATCGCCAGATCGGCGAGGTGAGGCTGGTCCTCCAAGGCGGCGCGCTTTGGCCCGACTTCGAGATCGGCATCTACCAGACGGGTGAAACGGAGGCTGACGCCTTCCCGTTCGCCCGCGAGGTTTCGGCTGGCTGGACCTTCCGCAACCGCTACGAGGTGGTGGGCACCGGACGCGGCCTGAGCTACTCGGGGATGCCCGTCCGCGGCAGATTCATCCGGATCACGGCCAAGAAGGCGTTTGCAGGCGAAGTGCGGATCGGCGAGATCGAAGTGTTCGGCTCGAACTTCGGCGGCTGACCCGCGTCATCCCAAGCCGCGCGTCGCGCCGCCGTCCACGAGCAGGTTGACGCCGGTGACGAAGCCCGCCTGCTCCGAGCAGAGGAAAGCGATGGCCCCCGCGATCTCTTCGGGGCGGCCCAAACGCCGGACGGCGGCCAAGTCGCCGTTCATCTGCAACGCCTCGTCCACCGAGACCCCCAACTGCGCCGAGCGGATCTCGGCCAGGTGGCGTTGCCGGTCCGTCAGGGTGTGGCCGGGGAGCACACCGTTCACCGTGATGCCGTTCGGGCCGAGTTCGCGAGCCTGCAGCCGTGTCAAGCCCATCAGGCCCGAGCGGAGCGTGGACGAGATCGCCAGCAGGTCGCTGGGTTCCTTCGCGACGAGCGACGTCACGTGGACGATGCGACCCCAACCTCGCTCGGCCATGCCCGGGGCGACCAATCGAACCAGCCGTACGACGTTGAGCAACGTGGAGTCGAACCCAGCCAGCCAAGCCTCGTCGCTCACCGAGCCCGCAACCCCTGCCGCGGGGCCGCCCGTGTTGGTCACCAGCACTTGCACAGGGCCCAGAGCGTCCACCGTCTCAGCGTGCCAGCGCTCCAGGTCCTCCGCGCAAGACACGTCCGCGACGACGCCAAGTGCCTCGACGCCCAACCCTCGCAACTCGGCCACGACGGAATCCAGGGCCTCACCGTTTCGGGCGCACACGCTCACGCGGGCACCCTCTTCCGCAAGGGTCAGCGCTGCCGCCCGCCCGATGCCCTTGCTGGCGGCGGCCACCATGGCTGTCTTTCCGTTCAATCCAAGATCCATGATTAGAACCAGTGCATTTCCGAATCGCCGTGGAGCGACTGGAAGTAATTGAGTTGGGCGTCGTGGTAGGTGAGGTGGCTGGCGCACAGGCTGGCCATTTCAAGCGCGGTCGTGTGTCCGCTCGGCGTCTCGATGGCGTCGTCCACGTGGCTCGGCGACACGTGGTCCCAAGCCGCCAGCACCTCGTTCACCGAAGCCGAGAACGCCTGCAGCGCGCCTTGTTTCGACTTGAACTCCTCGGGAGCGGTCATCCAGCCCTCGCGCTGAAGCGCGGGCGGGGTCTCGCGCCGCAGCCGAGCAGCGATCCGCTTGTTCACGACGACCACTTCAAAAGTGAAGTCGAACGGGCTGCGGGAGGTCCCACCGGGCGAGCGCGCAAGGTCGGTCTCGGCAATCGCCTCGAAGTCCTTCACATAGCAGGCGGCGGCCTCCTCGATGCGGTTGCGGATGTGGCCCTTGACGTCCATCCGCGATCAGTTCGCGATGCTCAGTCTGATGTCCTGCCTTCAAATGTGGGCGATCACGTCGGCCAGGGCTGCACGCTGTGCTTCCAGCGGCATCACTTCGACCGGCGGCACGTGCACGAACCCCACGGCTCGTCCCGGCCATGTCATCAACGCCCGGAACAGCGAGTAGTTGCAGAGGTAGCTCCCCGCGTCCACGCTTGGACGCCAGCGCGCGCTATCGGCGACCAACTCCCGTGTGCGAAAGAGCGTCGCCCCGAGTTGGCGAGAAGCAAAGGGAGCAATCGGACCCGGACCAGCGACCACTCCCTCGGCATCGGGCGTTGCGCCGATCACGTTCCGCGCCACCATCTCCAGCCGCAATCGGGGATCTTGCTCGCCCGATGCCAAACCCAGCATCAGGAGAGCATCAAACTCCAGCGCCGACGCCAAGAACTCCTCGACGGCGCGAAACGTGACGGGCAGCACGCGAAACGGCAGGCCGCAGGATTCGGCGAGCGCTGCCGAGGGGTTGTCGTCGTTGCCCAAGAACGGTCCAAAACCAGTCACGAACACGTTCATGGCCGCTTCCTGCGCTCGCGAAGTTGGTACGCCAGTTGGCTCGTCTCGTCCCACCGCTTGCGGCGCGGCTTGACCACGGGCAACTCCTGGTTTTCAAGCGTCGCCTCCCGAAGCCGCTGGTAGGCGATCCGCCCGAGTTCCAGCAGACTCAGCACGTCGTGCCGGTTGTACTCGATCAACAACCTGAGGGCTTTGCGGTCGCCATTGATGTGCCGCCGCCACAGCTTCACGGCGTCCCACCCCGTCAGGCCCTGAGTCTCGGGGCTGCGCTCCAAGCCGAACGCCTGCTCGATCTTCTTGAGACCCCCGCCGACGCCCACCCGTCGCAGCGCAGGGCACAGGTCTATGTGTAGGTGGTCGAGGGCGATGCCCATCTCGCGCCGGATCATCGGCAAGTCGAAGTTGCCGCCCGAGAACGTCACGACCACGGAGTAGTGCGTGATCGCGTCGCGAAACGCCTCCAGGTTGTCGCCCTGAACAAACGGCAGGTAGCGCTCGTGGTCGTGGAGTCCGATCACCGTGATGCGATCGTCGGGAGGGCGTCCGCCCGTGGTCTCGATGTCCAAGTAGCAGACCGTATCGGGGAAGTGGGGAAGACAACGCCAATGCTCGGCCTCGGGCAAGCGTTCGGCGAAGTATTGGTGAACCCCCTGCGCCAGCGCTTGGCGCGATTGGTCGAGTTCCTCGCGGAGGCGCCTGGCCGTCACCTTCTTGGGCAATGCGCCGTTGGCCTGCCCTTCCTCCAACGCGTCCCAAGACCGGCATCCAGCCGCCCATAGCTTCGCCTCGGCGCGCGGGCCGATGCCGGATAGGTGGCGGAACGTGCACTCAAGCATGGTTCAAACGCCAAGTCCCGGAATGAGGTAGTCGGCGAACGCCCTCTCGAAATCAAACTCGTGGTGGAAGCCCCAATCGGCGCGCGCGGCCGTGTCGTCCACGTCCTCCGGCCACGTGTCCACGATGCCCTGCCGTTTCAGGTGGGGATCGTAGGAGACCTTTGCGTTCGGGAAGAAGCGCAGCGTCATCGCCAGAATCTCCTCGGCCGATGGACTGAACGCGGCGATGTTGTAGGCCCGGCGGGTCAGCGCTTCCTTCGGTGCGGCCTCCAGCATGAGCAAGGCGCGCACGGCGTCCGGCATCGCCATGAACGGGATGCGCGTATCGGGCCGAACGAAGCACGCGTACGACTCGCCTTTGGCCGCCGCATGGAGCATTTCGGCGCCATAGTCGCTGGTGCCTCCGCTGGGTACGGTGACCGCGCTGATGAGTCCGGGAAAGCGGATGCAGCGAAAGTCCACGCCGCCCTTGGTGGCCTCCTGGTCGAGTTGGCGGTAGTGGTCGGCGTAATAGTCGCCCAACCGCTCGCAGTACAGCTTGTTGATGCCGTACATGGTGGTGGGGCGGGTGTGATCGTCCTCGCAAACCTTGCCGGCGTTTCGCTTGGCGTCGAGGTACGGCAGCCCATAGACCGCGATCGAAGAGGGATAGAGGAACCGGACGTCCTTGCCCTCAGATCTCGCTTCGGCGATGGCCAGCTCGAGCAGGTTCAGCGTGCCATCCACGTTCACCCGGTGCGCGAGCAACGGCTGCCGCTCCGAGCGGGTGCTGAGCAGGGCGGCCAGATGGAACACGGTGTCGATCTCGTGTTCGGAAGCGATCCGACCGAGCAAGTCGCGGTCGCCGATGTCGCCCACGACGGTGGCATGGCACTTGGCGGCCAGGTGGTCGTCGAGCGGTCGAAGGTCAAGGGCGACGATGCGGGTGTCGGGTTTACCGGAGAGCGCTTCCACCAGGCCGTGGCCGATTTCTCCGTTGGCGCCCGTGATGAGAATGGTCTTGGGCATCGGCATGCTCACGATACCCCGGACCCCCAGGGAGTGCGGTGGGGTGGTGGGCAGGTGGTCGGCAAGCGGTCTGCATGTGGTCTTAGTCGACCCGGATGACCCAATGATGCCCGCGATGCCCGAAGGAACCCGATGCCCGATCAGCGAACGAGAAGCCATGAGCAGCCACGCTTCCCCCAAGCGTGGGCCGATCCGTGTTCTTGGTGCCCAGGAGGCTCCGGTCGTTGCCCTCGTCCGCTGTGTCAAGAAGCGCTTGCCGGTGCAGTACTTGGTGGCGCGCCTCGACGTCGAGAGCCTTGCTCTCGACGTCGGCCCTCCCTCCGTTGGCCACTTGGCGGCTGCGCATCGTTCCGCAATCAGTCGCGACGGACGCTGGTTTTGCGCAAGAGAACACGAATTCCTGCGGGTTCTGGACTTGACAAACCGAAGTCAAGATCGCGAGGTCCCCGTTAAGTTGGGCTATGGCGTGTTCAACTTTGCCTTGGGTACCGACAGGGTGGGATATCGCGGGTCCATTTCGCTTGGGCATTGGGATAGCGTGAGGCACGCGTTGGGATTGCTCGTGAACATTCCGGGCGTCCAACTGCCGCTGGCGAGGTTAGATGACGATGCGATTCTCGACTACGCACGCTATGGCTCCGCTACTCGCGGGGTCCATCGCACGGGTGATTCACTCAGGATCCGCGACACTCGCTTTGGAGTCACAATTGTCCATGGCGACTCCAGATACAGCATTGAACTGGATTCTCAGGTCGTTGGTCCAAGGGCATCGCGATGGCAACAGAACTTGCTGAACATGTGCCTGCATGGCGCTTGCTTCGCAGGCGACCGTTGGTTGGTCCTATCCCATCGTGGCGTTGTCAGGGTGTACGATCTCGAGAAAGGGCTGGCCACGCCGGTGAGCACGCTCGACCTGTGGGATCGGCTGTCAGCCGCACTATTGCCGAGTATCCCCAAGGGCCGCCGCAACCCTCGGTCGCTGGAGGACTACGTCCGCTGGTTCCGAGCACGGAACCTGGACCCGGCCGAGTTCATCCCAGAAGTGTTCCTCGCTGATGACTCAAGGTAATCCGATCGGAAGCGGCGACCGCCAACCCGGTCCCCGACCGCGAGAAGCCCGGATCGTCCATAATCGGGGGTCATGGCCGTCGAGATTCTGATGCCCGAGCTGGGCGAATCCGTGCACGAGGGCACGGTCAGCCGCTGGCTGAAGCAGGTGGGCGAGTTCGTCAAGGAGGACGAACCCATCGTCGAGATCATGACCGACAAGGTCAACACCGAGCTGCCGTCACCCGCGTCCGGCTACCTCACCGAGATCCGCATTCCCGAAGGTGGAGCGGTCGAAGTGTTCAAGGTCATGGGCATCATCTCCGACACAGCGGACGCCGTCCCCGCAGCCGCACCCGCCCCCACCGCACCGGAATCTGCTCTGGCGATAGAAGAAGCTCTCGCACCCGCCCCAACACCCGCGACCGGCAGAACGTGGTTCACGCCCGTGGTGCGCGCCATGGCCAAGGAACACGGACTGAGCGACGCCGACTTGGCCCGCATCGAGGGCACGGGGCAGGGCGGAAGGGTCACCAAGAAGGACTTGGAGGGGTACCTTGCCGGCACCTCGAAGCCCGCCGCTCCGGCGCCCGCTCCCGTCGCCCCCGCACCCAAGTTGGACGTGCCGCCAGCCGTCACGCAAGCCGGCCCCGAGCAGGAGATTGTGCCACTCGTCGGCTTGCGCAAGATGATCGCCGATGCGATGGTGCGCAGCGCCGCTGTCCCGACCGTCTCGACGACGACCCAGGTGGACGTCACGCCGATGGTCCGCTTCCGCGAAGCCAACAAAGACGGCTTCCAAGCGACCTATGGCGTCAAGCTCACCTACACGCCCTTCTTCATCAAAGCGATCACCGAGGCTCTGGTCGAGTTCCCGCTGATCAACAGCTCGCTGCAGCCCGACAACACGATCCTCAAGAACCGCGCCGTCCACATGGGCGTGGCCGTGGCGTTGGGCAAGAACGGTGACGAAGGCCTGATCGTCCCGGTGATCCGCGACTGTCATAAGAAATCCGTCGTTGATCTGGCCCGTGATCTTGAAGATATCGCCAAGCGTGCCCGGTCGAATTCACTGACCGTGGACGACGTAAAGGGCGGCACGTTCACCCTGACCAACCCCGGCTCGTACGGAGCGCTGTTCGGCACGCCGATGATCAACGCGCCGCAGGCGGGCATTCTGGGAACCTACGGCATCGTGAAGCAGCCCGTGATCGTGGACGACATGATCGCCGTGCGCTCGATGATGTACCTCGTGCTCACCTACGACCACCGTCTGGTGGACGGCTTGTTGGCGGGGCGGTTCCTGCAAGCGATCAAGAAGCGGCTAGAGGCTTTCGACTTCTTTCGATAGAGCGGCAAGGCGCGGAAGACTCCGAACCCAACCGAACCGTGCCAAGCCGCACCAAACCTCCCTTGGAAAACGTGTGGCAAAAAAGGGGACAAAACGAGCATCGGATCAATATCCTGTGCCGTCTCTCCCTTTGCGGCCCGATATGTTGTAGCCTCAGGGCGAGGCCATCGGTCCGAAGACCCAGTCATGCGTTGCCCGTTCTGCGGCTCGGAAGAGCACCACGTCCTTGATTCGCGACCCGCTCGCGGCGGCGAAGCCGTGCGACGTCGGCGCGAGTGCGAGGCGTGCCTCCGCAGGTTCACCACGTTCGAGGCGCCCGAAGTTCCGCGCCTCCTCGTGGTCAAGCGGGACGGCACGCGGGAGGAGTTCGACCGCGAGAAAGTCTTGCGCGGCATGATCGTGGCGTGCGGCAAGCGGCCGGTCTCGCTGGAGAGCCTCCGCGACTCCGCCGAGCGGATCGAGCGGGACGTGTACAGCACGTTCGAGGACGAAGTCCCGAGCGGCGAAGTGGGCGAGCGCGTCATCGCCGAGTTGATGGCCCTCGACACCGTGGCCTACATCCGGTTCGCCAGCGTGTACCGGCAGTTCGCCAGCGTGGACGATTTCGCCGAAGCGTTGCGATTGTGCGCGGCACGAGGATTTGGTCGCCCAAACGCGACGCAGTATGATAGACTGGTGTCTACAGAAGCAGCAGGAAGCACAGCATGAAGATTGGAAGGTATTTCACGACCGCCGAGCAAGGCGCCTATGGCGACATCGAATTCGTCGCCCGCAAGAGCGAGATCCGCAACCCCGACGGCACGAAGGTGTTCTCGATGGAGAACGTCATGGTGCCCGCCGCGTGGTCCCAGGTGGCCACGGACATCCTGGCGCAGAAGTACTTCCGCAAGGCTGGCGTGCCGCAACCCGATGGCACGACCGGCGGCGAGACCGACAGCCGCCAGGTCTTCCACCGATTGGCGGGCTGTTGGCGGCACTGGGGCGAGCAGTACGGCTACTTCAACTCCACCGAAGACGCGGATGCCTTCTATGACGAACTCTGCCACATGCTGGCCCGCCAGATCGCCGCGCCGAACAGCCCCCAGTGGTTCAACACAGGCTTGCACTACGCCTACGGCATCACCGGCACACCGCAGGGGCACTACTACGTGGATCCGGTGTCCGGCGATCTGAAGAAGAGCGAGAACGCTTACGAACGCCCGCAGCCGCACGCGTGCTTCATCCTCTCGGTCAAGGACGACCTGGTGAACGAAGGGGGCATCATGGACCTGTGGACCCGCGAGGCCCGGATCTTCAAGTACGGTAGCGGGGTAGGCACCAACTTCTCCTCGCTGCGCGGCGAGAACGAACCCCTGAGCGGAGGCGGAAAGTCTAGCGGCCTGATGAGCTTCTTGCGTGTCGGCGACCGTTCGGCGGGTGCGATCAAGTCGGGCGGCACCACGCGCCGCGCTGCCAAGATGGTCTGCCTGGACATCGACCATCCAGACATCGAGAAGTTCGTCAACTGGAAGGTCCGAGAGGAGCAGAAGGTAGCGGCCTTGGTCACGGGCTCGGTGCTGAACAACAAGCACCTGAACGCCATCCTGCAAGCGGGTCACGGGGCGAAGGAACTCCCTGAGAACGACCGCTTCGACCTGCGCAAGAACGAGGGCTTGCGCCGCGCCGTGGCCGAAGCCAAAACGGCACAGGTAAGCCTGAACTATATCCAGCGCGTGATCCAACTCGGCGCCCAAGGGGCCCGCGAGATCGAGTTTCCGATCTTCGACACGGGCTACGAAAGCGAAGCCTATGTCACCGTTTCTGGCCAAAACTCGAACAATTCGGTCCGCGTGACCGACGCCTTCCTCCGCGCCGTGGAATCGGACGACACATGGGCGCTGAAAGGTCGGACCGATGGGCGCACGATGAAGACCCTGCCCGCCCGCGAGCTTTGGGACCAGATCTGCGAAGCCGCGTGGGCCAGCGCAGACCCGGGACTGCAATACGATACGACCATCAACGATTGGCATACTTGCCCCGTAGATGGACGCATCAACGCGAGCAACCCCTGCTCGGAATACATGTTCCTGGACGACACGGCCTGCAACCTGGCTTCGATCAACTTGGTCAAGTTCCTCGACGAGGAGACGGGCAAGTTCGACATCGAGGGTTACCGGCACGCCATTCGCCTTTGGACGATTGTTCTAGAGATCAGCGTGTTGATGGCGCAATTCCCAAGCCCTTCGATTGCGAAGCTCAGCTACGAGTTCCGCACGTTGGGACTGGGTTACGCCAATCTAGGTGCTCTGCTCATGCGGCAAGCTGTGCCCTACGACAGCGAAGAGTCCCGCGCGATCGCCGGTGCCTTGACCGCGATTCTAGGCGGCGAATCCTACGCGACCAGTGCCGAGTTGGCGCGAGAGATGGGACCGTTCCCAGGCTACAAGCGTAATGCCAAGGACATGCTCCGCGTGATCCGCAACCACAAGTCGGCGGCGTACGACGCCTTGGAGGACGACTATGAGGGTCTGAGCGTGAAGCCGGTCGGCATCAGCTCGGATCGTTGCCCCACCGATCTGCTCGTCGCGGCGCGCAGGGCTTGGGACCGCGCGCTCCAACTCGGCGAACAACATGGCTACCGCAACGCGCAGGTCACGGTTCTGGCGCCCACGGGCACCATCGGTCTAGTCATGGACTGCGACACGACGGGCGTCGAGCCGGACTTTGCCCTCGTGAAGTTCAAGAAGTTGGCAGGTGGCGGTTACTTCAAGATCGTCAACCAGTCGGTGCCTGCCGCCCTCCGAAAACTGGGCTATGGTGTCGAACAGATTGAGGACATCGTGGCTTATTGCGTGGGACACAAGACGCTGCGAAACGCTCCGGGAATCAACCACCAGACCCTGCGGGATCGGGGGTTCGACGACGCTGTGCTTCAGCGCCTAGAAGCATCCTTGGAAAGTTCGTTCGACATCCAGTTCGCGTTCAACAAGTGGAACCTTGGCGAGGAGTTCTGCCGCGCCAAGCTGGGCTTCTCGGATGCGCAGTTGGACGACTTCGGCTTCGACATGCTGGCGGCACTGGGCTTCACCAAAGCCGAAGTCGCAGCCGCGAACGAGTACGCCTGCGGCACGATGACCATCGAAGGCGCGCCCCATCTGGCCAAAGAGCACTACCCGGTGTTCGACTGCGCCAACAAGTGTGGGGCCAAGGGCACGCGGTACATCTCCGCAGAGGGCCATATCCGCATGATGGCGGCCACCCAACCGTTCCTCTCGGGTGCGATCAGCAAGACGATCAACTTGCCCTCGAATGCCACCATCGAAGCGGTCTCGGAGGCTTACCTTCTGTCTTGGAAGCTGGGCCTCAAGGCGAACGCCCTCTATCGGGATGGTTCGAAACTCAGCCAACCCCTCAACTCCTCCGTAGACGACGCGGCCGCTGCCATTCTGGAAGCGTCGCTGGGCGACCTTCCAAGCGCCCCGGTTCCCGTGCTGGCCGAACCAGGCACGGTGGATTCGGAGGTCCACGCGGCCGCGCAGAAACTGGTCTACCGCTACATTTCGAAGCGTCGCCTGATGCCGGCGCGACGACGCGGCTACACGCAAAAAGCGCGCGTGGCGGGCCACAAGGTGTACATTCGGACGGGCGAATACGACGACGGTGCCCTCGGCGAGATCTTCATCGATATGCATCGGGAAGGCGCTGCGTTCCGCTCGCTGATGAACTGCTTCGCCATTTCGGTGTCGCTGGGGCTTCAGTACGGCGTCCCGCTGGAGGAGTTCGTCGAGGCTTTTGTGTTCACCCGCTTCGAGCCGAACGGGCCCGTGCAGGGGCACGACAACATCAAGGTCGCCACGTCGGTGATCGACTACATCTTCCGCGAACTCGCCATGTCCTACCTCGGTCGGACGGACCTGGTGCAAGTATCCCCAGAGGACCTGCGCGGCGACACGGTCGGCACGCCTCGGCAGCCGGCGCTCGACTTCGAAGAGGAGGAAGAGCGCGAAGACGTCAGGGGCATCCCGCCGGGATACTCGCACGAGGACCACGATTCGCTCGGTTTCTCGAAGGGGCGCCCTACAGAGAGGCCACAAGCTATCGAAACCGTGGTGCGATCGGAAGTCCCGAGCCGTCTCGATCCATCCGAACAGAGGCGCATCGCGCGGCTGAAGGGCTACGAAGGCGACCCGTGCGGCGATTGTGGCGCGTTCACCATGGTGCGCAACGGCGTTTGCCTGAAGTGCGACACGTGCGGCGCGACCAGCGGTTGCAGCTAAGTCGGCACATCAAGCGCTGCGGTGCGTGGGGCCGGGTTCGAACGTCTAACTAGGCGTGCGTCTTGTCGCCATCGTCTGCCTGCTCTGGACCTGGTGTCTGGGGTTCTGCTCGGAGTTGCCGTTCGTCCCCAGCAAGCGCTGGGCCATCGTGGTCGGGGCGAACGAGTACGCCGAGATGGGGCGGCTGAGCTTTGCCGCGCGCGACGCCCAGCGCTTCGCTGCGAAGCTTCAGAACCAGTACCGGTTCGAGTCCTCGACGATCTCGCTGTTCACGGATCTGCCAAACGTCGGCAAGCCGCCGACCAGCGAAAACGTGCTGGGCGAGCTCGACCGCGTGCTCGCCGACAAACGCCTCGACCAGTCCGACCTGTTCGTGTTCTTCTTTGCGGGCCACGGCATCGGCACCCCCAGGGGCGATTTCCTGCTCCCCACCGACGCGACGAAAGCCAACGCCGAGGCGGTCGGCATTCCGATCAAAGCCCTCATCGCGCGCATCGTCAAGGCAGGATTGCGGAACGTTCTGTTCATCGCCGATGCATGCCGAGGTGGCGACGAGAATGCCTTTGGCGCGGAGCTGCAGGAGCTTGGGCGGACCTCCAACATAGCGGTCCTGCTGGGCTGTGCCCCCGGCAAGCGGTCTTACGAGTACCAGAACGTCCGGCATGGCGCGTTCACCTACTGCCTGCTACAGGCGATGGACAAGCAAGACCTTCGCGACCCCCGATCGGGCGCGCTTTGGGCCTCAAGGGTGGGACAAGAGGTCACCGAGCAGGTCGAAGCCTTCACGCGCCCAAGCTACGGCGATGCGGCGCAAAAGCCCTCGCTTTGGTCCGAGCGGACCCAGGATGTCATGCTCGGGGCGTTCGTGCCGAGCCAGCCCGGCGAGGCCATCAAGGCTTTTGTGGAGCAGGCCGGAGCCCTGAAGCCCGAGCAACACGCCGCCGCTCTGGCGGGCTACGCCGAGTCGCTGTTCGAAGCCGACCGCTACGAAGACGCCGTCGAGATGCTAAAGACGCTGGAGCAACTGGACCGCATCACGCCGACCTCCTACTACACCTTCGGCGTTTCCCTTGGTCTCATCGGCCGACTCAAGGAGGCCGACCGAGTATTCGGCAAGTTGCTCGAACGAACCGACGACCCCTACCTGCGCAACCTAGCCATCCTCAGCAACCAGTCACGCACCACCACGCCATCCGTCAAGATCGCTGCGGCGCGCGAGCTTATGCAAAGCGACGGCGGGTTCACGGCCTGGCAACTGGCTTGGTCCGCCACCATCGAGGTGGGAAAACTCCAAGACAAGCGCGACTTCCTCCGTAGATCGTTGGAACTACCCACCTTTACGGAACGCACCAAATACTACATTCGCGCAGAGCAAGCCGCGCTCGATGGCGATTACCTCAAGAGCCTGGAACTGTTGCGACTCTGCGCCCAAGCAGAGAGTCAAGAGCCCGTGGATATGGTGGTCTACTCCACCCAGATCATCTCGGCGGTTCAGTCGGGCGTGCCCGAGGAACTCGCCAAGGTCATCGAGGATGCCGAGAAGGCTTTGCCAAATTCGGGTCTATGGACCCTGAGTCGTGCTCGCTTGTTCAAGAACGCGGGCCGAATCCAAGATATGCTGGCTGATCTCAAGGCGTGCTTAGCCAAGGACCTCTCGCCTTATGGGATGCTCCAAGCCGTTCGGATAGCGGGAATCCGCTCCATCGTCATTGCAGATGCCGTGAAGGCGAAAGCTGAGAACCATCCCTTTGCATGGCAAGCACGGCTGGCTCTGGCCCTGAGCGACGGGCTGCGACAAGAGCAAGATCAGCGCGAAGACGTGATCGAATCGGCGTTCAAGTACAGCGACGATCCCCTCTCGTTCATCATCGAAGCGATTACGATTCTCAACGAGATGATGTGGGAAGGGGTCGAACTGGGCGTTATCCCGAGGCAAACCCTCGGTGAGAACTCGATGGCGTTCTTCGACGTGCTGCTCGGTCAGGTCGAGAAGTTCGGTTACGATGCAGCGTGCTGGAACATGCTGTTCATGCTTGGATTCGAATCGGAGCGCACGGAACAACTAGCGCTGCTCATGGACCGCTACTTCCCGAAGAAGGACCTGGAACCTTCGCTGAAGTCGCTGGCCGTCATCACATATCTGAATGTCGCGCGCTACGACGACGCGATCCGTCTCGCCGAGGAAGGTGGCTTCTCGCCGGAAGACCTTGCGGACCAAGGGTGGTACCTGGCGATGGCGTATGCTATTCGTGGCGAGCAAGCAAGGGCCGTGGCGCTGATACCCAAACTCCCAAAGTCGAGCGACATGCTGGCGGAGCAAGTCGAGGCCTTCAAGCTGGTGATGGATGTGCGCGAGAAGAAGGAGGGAGCCCTGGAGCGTCTCAAGGCTGCCGAGCCGGGCTCGATTGCGGCGCACGCGTGGAAGGGCATCGCTTGGGCCGAACTGGGCGACTGGGAGCGTGCAGAGCCTCTCTTGAGCCTGTCGCGCACCGACCGGAGTATGGGATTCACCTTCGTCCACATGAAGGCTCTCACGCTGCTCCACGATCGCATGCGCGCCACCGGGCGGGATGCCGAGGCAGACGATCTTGCGTTCGAACTTCACTCGAGTCAATTCAGCAACCCATTGGTTGAGACCATTCACTATGGCAAGAGTGGGGCAGGCGAATGGGATGGCAAGTACACGTGGGAAGCGCGTATGTTCATTCCTGGCGTCGGTCAGAACACCGGAGTGCAGTGGATCGGCGATATGAACTTGACGATCAAGGACGGGCTTGTGGTCGGTGGAGTCACCATCGAAGGCGCACTCTATCCAATCACGGGCCGCGTGGATGGCTATGGCAATCTGTCGGCCCAGTGGACGATGAACGGGCTTACGGGCACGATGCAGGGCAAGATGGCGCAAGCATCGTACTACGGAAAATACACGAAGTTCGAGGAAGGGGCCCAGGTGTTTCAGTTCTTCGAGCCGAACCTGGCGCGTCAGATCATCTTTGCTCGACCTAAGAAGACTTCTTAGGATCCTGCCAGTTTGGCAACTGATGGCCAACGGTGGGCGTTGGCTGCACAGCGTTCGAAGTGAGATGACCAAGTCCGCCATAATGGGACCGTGTCCGACTTCGCAGCACCGTGGGAACTCTCCCGCTCTCGTTTCATTGCCGAGTTCAGCGGCCTCCGCCAAGATCAGCTCGACTGGAGCCCGGCGTCAGGCGTGTTGAGCATCGGTCAGATGGCGGCGCACGTGGCCGGGGTCGAGGCCTACTTCTCCCGCCAACTGCGCGATCTGACTCTGGAGCCGGGCCTTCGCCGCGTGGAGATGTCGGCGGTGGACGGGGTGGTGAACGACAAAGCTTTCCCCTTCGAGGCGGGCGAGTTGACCGTGGACGGCCTCTTGGGAGTTTTTGCCGAGACGGAAGCTCTGGTGCGCCCCATGATGGACGACCCTGCCTCGATCGCGAACAAGTCGTTGGTCAGTGCATTGGGGCCGGTCATTGATGGTCGCGGTGCGCTGACGCGCCTGGCGTTCCACCCGGCCTACCATCAGGGGCAGGCGTATCTGCTCAAGCAGTTGCCGGGCTACCCGAGTTAGGCGCGGGCGCGACAGAGCGCGCCCCTCCAAGTCCGCTCAGCGGAAACGCCAAACGATCGAACCCGATCGACCGTTGATCGCGTTCGCACTCAGGGACTTCGCATGCCCGTCGGCGAACACGACGGGGGTGACGCCCGATCCCATCCCGTTCTTGCCGTAGTAGGCGAAGATCGGCTTGAGTTGCGAGGGTGAGAGCGTCGACCCGAGTTCGGCGACCAAGTCACGGTCGGCGCACAACGGCGGGCTGAGCTTGGGGTCGGGGAGGTAGGTCTCGCCGTTGTAGGGGCTGAACACGTAGCCGCGGTACTTGGCCGCTCGCTCGCCCCACGGGGTCACGGCGAACAGGGCCACCCGCGCGGCCTCGTCGGCCTGGCTGAACGTCGCGGGAGTGGTGAACCCTTCGCAACCAGACGTATCGGCCTGGCCTTCCACGCACCCGTGTTCGGTGAAGTCGAGCGCCGTCGCGCCGTTGTAACCGATGTTCTGCCAGCTGCGTTCGTTCCAGCCGTTGGCGAATCGCCCGTTGGTGCCGGGTGCGATCAGGATCTCCTTGGACTTGATGTACGGGAACACCATCGGCGACCAGATCACGGGTTCCTGGTTCGGGTCGGCAGGGTAGACGGTGGACGGCACGAAGTGGTCGTCGTAGTCGGCGGCGTACATCAGGACGCTCGCGGAGAGCTGTCGAGCTTGGCCCAAAGCGGCGGTCTTCTTGGCGGCTTCCTTCGCTTGGGCATACACCGGAAAGAGCATCGCCGCCAGGATGGCGATGATGGCGATGACCACCAGCAGTTCGATCAGGGTGAAGGCGCGCGTCCGCATGACCCCTTAGGATAACACAACGAACCTTCAATCCCAAATAAAGACCCCCGCCGAAGGCGGGGGCTTGCTGCTACTGTTGGAGGGGCAATTCAGGGCGTGCCGGTTTTGACGCCTGGTGGCGCGGGCCGGACTTCCAGATCGGGGATGGCTCCGCCAGCCTCGCTCTTGGGCTTGTCCGAATTGTCGCTGAGGGGTTTCGAGTCCAGCGCCGAAGTGCCGGAGGTCGCTTCCTGATCGCGGCAGCCGATGGCGGCCAAGGTCAGGGCGAATGCCCCGACCATGGCCAGCTTGGACAGCTTAGTCATAGAAGTTGTTGTCCAGATTCCACCAGTAGTTGTTGCGGTCCAGGATGACCGCGCCGTCCGGAACCGAGTAGCCGCTCGCGCCGGGGACGGCGGTCGAGTAGTCGGTGCCCTTGGCAAGGGCCGTGTCCTTCATGTTCTTCGCGTGGCCGTCGAGCCAAGCGACGTTGGAGGAGCTGTTGCCCTGGATCATCGCGGAGGACGTGTGCTTCACGGGGCCGCCCGCCGACCAGTTGCCCGATCCGGCGTTGCCATCCCAGTAGATGCAGTAGGTCGGGTGCGGAGCGATCTGCGGCCACATGCCGGGGGCGTTGACGCCGAAGTAGCCTCGGGTCGAATCCACCGTGAACACGCGGGACTCGGTGAAGAACACCGTGCCAGCAGGGTCGTCAGCCTGCGTGAACGCCTTGCCCTCGCCGCGGTTGCAGTCGGGGAAGGGTGCCACGAACAGGTAGTTGATGCCGTACATCGGGAACCGGTTCTGGTTGCCGTACCAGGCGTTCGGGCCGCTGCCGAAGATGTTCCGCGAGTCGCCGCGTTGCGGGTCGACCATCATGGCCAGCGACTTCATGTAGGGTTGGACCATGAACACCCAGCTGTCGGCTCGGGGTTGGACGGCGCCGCTGAGCTGACCGGGGGCGCCGTTCAGGAACAACGGGATCATGTCGTCGTGGTCGGCACCGTACATCACGGCCGCGAGGCCGATCTGCTTGATGTTGCTGAGGGACGACGTGCGCTTGGCCGATTGCTTGGCCTGGGCATACACGGGGAAGAGCATCGCCGCGAGGATCGCGATGATGGCGATAACGACAAGGAGTTCGATGAGCGTGAAGGCTCGTCTTTTCAAGGGTGCACCTCTGAATCAAGTTCGAGGACGGCTAGCGCCGCCCAACGTAAAGGCTATTGTAAGCCAAACGTCAGGATTCTGCAACCCCAAGGGGAACTTTTTTGCAAAACGGCCCCGTACCGACCCGCCAGCAGGGCCCGATCCGCCCCGATACCAGGATTTCGGACTCGAACCTCAGCGCGACGCCGCCGGACGCCGATAAATCTCTTGGGTTCCCAGCCCGAGTGGATTCAAGGCATGAGCGTGCACGAAGACGTCCTTCACATCGAACCGCAGACCCGCGAACAGCAGGTGCTGCACTTTGCCGCCCAGGGCCTCACGGATAAGGAGATCGCCCACAAACTCGGCATCAGCCGCGAAACCGTCCTCACCTACTGGCGGCGCATCCGGCTCCGGCACGGGTCGGCCTCCCGAACCGAAGTGGTGGCCAAAGCGCTGTCCCTTCGCGCGGCGGAGAAAATCACCGAAGTCGAGGACCACAACCAAGTGCTCCTCTACGAGATCGCCGAACGCAAACGCATGGAGCAGCTGCTAATCCAAGCGTCCTCTCGGCTCCGCACGCTTATGGACAACCTGAACTCGGGGGTGTTGTTCGAGGATCAGGATGGCCGCGTGGCGTTCATCAATCAGGGCTTCTGCGAGATGTTCGGGCTGCCGTTCAGGCCCAAGGAGTACGTCGGCCAAGAGCACCGGAACCTCATCCAGCGGGCGAAGAAGGCGCTCAAAGACGGCAATCTGTTCGCCGACCGTCTGGTGGAGATGCAGGATTCCGACATCCCCGTGTACGGCGAGTTGTTCGAAATGCAGGACGGCCGACAACTGGTGATGGATTACCTGCCCATCGATCCGGCCAGCATCTTCAAGGGCCACCTTTGGCTTTGCCGCGAGGCATCGAACTCCCAGCCCCTGCTCCTTCGAAGCGTCACGTCTTCGTCGTTGGGCGAGGGCTTGATGGAAGCCGCCACCCACCTGCTCTCGAACCCCGACTTCGAATCGGGCGTCCATCAGGCGTTGGCTTCTCTCGGCACGCACTTTCACGCCGATCGCTGCTATCTGAGCCTCTGCGGACCGAACGGCGAAGAGTGCCAGTCGGTCCAATGGTGCGGCCCAGGCGTCGTTCCGAAGGAAAGCTGTGTCCCGCACCATGGCAAGTCGCATCGTGCCTGGTGGCTCAACCACCTGCTCCGCCACGACTCCGTCTGCGTCGAATCGCTCGACACCATGCCCGGCGACGCCGATGCCGAACGCCAAGTGCTCGTGGAGAGCAATGTCAAGTCGCTGGCGTTGTTCCCGATGGTTCACGATGGCGAGTTTCTCGGCTATCTGGGCTTGGAGACCGTCGGCCACGAGCGGCATTGGGAGCCGACCGTGCTCGAGGTTTCGGGCCAGGCCTCGCGCCTGTTCGCTGCCGCCGCTGCCTCGCGACGCCCATTGAAGGTCGTCGGCCGCACCGCTTGACGCGGGGAATGGGCTATAATCTCACGCGCCGTGCCCAGGTGGCGGAATTGGTAGACGCGCTAGTTTCAGGTACTAGTTCTCGCAAGGGAGTGAAGGTTCGAGTCCTTTCCTGGGCACCATGAATTGAACGGGGCCCCCATTTGGGGGCCCCGTTTCATTGCTGCCGGGCGGCTACTCCGTTTCCGAAGCCGCCGGCGCCGAATAGTTCGGTGGCTCCTTGGTGATCCAAACGTCGTGCGGGTGGCTCTCGCGCAGACTCGCCGTCGTGATCCGCATGAACTCCGCTCGCTCGCGAAGCTCCGCGAGGTTGTTCGCCCCCACGTAGCCCATGCCGCTTCGCAATCCGCCCACGATCTGGGCGAACGTGTCGCTCAACGTGCCCTTGTAAGGCACGCGGCCCTCGACCCCCTCGGGGACCAGTACGCCGGTGTCCTTGGCCTGAAAATAGCGGTCCGACGAGCCCTGCTTCATCGCGGCGACCGAGCCCATGCCGCGGTACACCTTGTAGGCGCGGTTGCGGTAGATCTCGATCTCGCCGGGGCTCTCCTCGCACCCAGCGAACATGTTGCCCATCATCACGCAGCTCGCTCCGGCGGCCAGCGACTTGACCACGTCGCCCGACATGCGGATCCCGCCGTCGGCGATGGTGGGGACACCGAGTTCGTTGGCCGTCTGGCAGCACTCGTAAACGGCTGTGAACTGCGGGACGCCGACACCCGCAACGACGCGCGTCGTACAGATCGAGCCCGCACCGATGCCCACCCGCAGTCCGTCCACGCCCAGTTCGGCCAGATCGCGGACGGAATCCGGGGTCGCCACGTTGCCCGCGATCACCTTGAGGTCGGGCAGCTTCTCCTTGAGCATGCGCACACAGTTCATCACGCCTGCGCTGTGGCCGTGGGCGGCATCGATCACGATGAAGTCGGCACCAGCGTCCATCAAGGCTTTGGCCCGCTCGTAGGGTTGGCGTAGGGCACCGATCGCGGCACCCACCACCAAGCGGCCCTTCGAGTCCTTGGTCGCGTCGGGGTGGCGCTTGACCTTCTGGATGTCCTTGATGGTGATGAGGCCCATCAAGTGGCCCTGGGCATCCACGATGGGCAGCTTCTCGATGCGGTGGTCGGCCAGCGTTCGCTCGGCGTCCTGGAGCGAGGTGCCGGCGGGCGCCGTCACCAGGTCCCTGGAGGTCATCCGGCTGGCGATCGGTTTGGTGAAGTCGGTCTCGAACCGGATGTCCCGGTTGGTGAGGATGCCGACGAGCCGGTTCTCGCCATCCACGATCGGCACGCCGCTGATATGGAAGTGGTCCATCAGGTTCACGGCGTCCTGAAGGGTCTTCTCGGGGGTGAGCTTGATGGGGTTGGTGATGACCCCGTGCTCGGAACGCTTCACGCGGTCCACCTCGATCGCCTGTTGCTCGATGCTCAGGTTGCGGTGGATGACGCCGACGCCGCCCTCGCGGGCGATGGCGATGGCAAGGCGCGACTCGGTGACGGTGTCCATCGGAGCGGACACGATGGGGACGTTGAGTCGGATGCCAGGGAGGAACTCTGTGCTGGTGTCCACCTGGCTGGGGAGCACCTGCGTTTGTTTGGGGACGAGGAGAACGTCGTCGAAACTGAATCCTTCGCGAAAAGTGGGCAAAACGATGGGCACCTTCTTTTCAGTTCATTGTGGCACAGCAGCGGACCCCCGACGCGTGACTTTTGCGGGTCACATGCCGCGCGTCATCGGGCGTCCGCCGAACCGAAGGAGGTTGTCCGCGTGGTGTCCGCGGCCCGTTGCGCGCAACCGCGCCAAGTAGCGCCCCCACTCGGGCGAGGACTCCCGCGCGTGCAACGGGCCGCCCTCTTGGATGACGCCCCAAAGGGGGTCGCCGCGCCCGCCGAGCCACATGTGCTCCCCGAGCCACGCATCCATCCGCATCAGCCCCTCGCCGACCACGGTCGGTTGCTGGGCGGCGATGTTGGTCGTCTCATGCGGGTCGGTGTCGAGGTCGAACAGCATGATCTCCGGGAACTCCTTCAGCCCGGTGTGGTACGTGCGGATCAAGAGCCACTGGCCCCAACGCACCGAGCGTTGGCAACTCCACGCTCCGTGGCTCAGCATGAGTTGCTCCCGTCCGCCGCCCGCGAGCACGGCATCCAGCGCACATCCCGCATGGTCGGAGGTCCACGTTGAGAACGCCTCCGCCAGGTCCACGTGCGCAACCAGACCGTCGAGCGACCTCCCCGCAAGGCCATCGGTCCGGCCCGGCCAGCGCACGATCAGCGGGATGCGGTTGCACGCCTGATCGGCCGTCTGGTGGTCGCCCCACACGTTGAGTTCGCCGTGGCTCTCGCCATGATCGGCCGAGACGACGATGGCGGTCTCCTCCCAAATGCCGAGGTCGTGCAACAAAGCAAACAGACGACCCAGATACAGGTCGGCATAGGCGATGCCCGCGTCGTAGCCGTCGAAGTGGCGCTTGGCGTCGTCTAGGTTGCGGATGGCGCCGACGCCCATCGTCCAGCGCTCGCTGAGTTGATCGTCGAATCCCGGCACCTCCGTGGCGCTGTGCGGCCCGAAACTGGTGTTCTGTCGGGCAAGGAGATCCTCGGTCAGCCAAGGCTCGACCGGGTCGCCCTCGAACGGGTTGCCGAAAGACCGTGGCGTATCGTAGGGCGTGTGCGGGTCCCAGAAGTTGACGTGAAGGAACCAGCCATCCGCCTGGCCGTTCGCGCGCAGCCATCGCTCCGCGACGGGGAACATCTCGTCCGCGTTCTCCAGCCCGCCCTTGCCCGTGTCATGGGTCTCGTCGAAGCCGTACCACACCTGGTAAGCCGTGTGTCGGTTCGGAAAGGGGCTGATCGAGCAGGTCCGAACCCCGTTCCGCCGCAGGCGGCTGGCCAGGCTGGTCTCGCCCGCCCGGGATCGGAAGTCTCGACCTCGGTCGGGGGCGAGATCGGCGAATTCGCCCCCGTGGTTGACCACCCCGGTGACCGTGCCGCACTGCCCCAAGAAGAACGCCGTTCGGCTGGGCAGACACGGGGTGTCGGTCGCGTAGCAGTTCTCGAACCGGACCCCCTCGGCGGCCAAAGCGTCCAGGTTGGGACTGGTCCGTCGGTGGTAGCCGTAGCAGCCCAAGTGGTCCGGCCGCAGCGAGTCGATGTCCAGATAGAGGATGCGCATCAAACCTGATTCGCGGGGTCAGAAAACATCTCCTTGGACCGTTTGGGTCCAGCCCGATGGGGGCTCAAGAACCTGTGTATGCTGGGTTCGGAAGGCTGACCGATGATCCGAGTAATCGTTGATGGCATCGAAGTCGAGGTTGCCGAAGGCACCACTGCCCTGAACGCCCTGCGCCAAGCAGGGCTGGACGTCCCCACCGCCTGCGACGACCCACGTTTGGAAGCGATCGGAGCGTGTCGCCTCTGCCTGGTGCGCGTCGAGGGGATGGCCAAGCTCCAGACGTCCTGTACGCTCAAGGCAACGGACGGCATGCGCCTGACCGTTCGCTCCCCCGAACTCGACAAAGCGCGGCGGGACGGGCTGCACCTGCTGGCACGCGATTATCCGTCGGAACTCGTCGAACAGATGCCCGACAAGCCGTTCCACAAGTGGCTCCATGCCTACGGCGTCGAAGCGGGCGGATCGCTCGCCAATCGCTCGATCCCGTGCGACGATACGAACCCCTACTTCCGCTACGACCCCGAAGCGTGCATCCAGTGCTTCCGGTGCGAGCGCATCTGCGCGGAGGTCCAAGGCTCGTTCGTGTGGCACGTCGTCGGGCGCGGCAAGGCCAACCGGCTGGTGCCCGATTCGATGACCACGCTCGACTTCAGCGCGTGCAAGAGTTGCGGCGCCTGCTCCGATGCCTGCCCGACCGCTGCGCTCGCCGACAAGGAGCGCTTGGACAAGGGCCAACCCGAGACGTGGACCCGGACGACCTGCCCCTATTGCGGCGTCGGCTGCGAGATGGAGGTCGGCGTCCGTCAAGACCGCATCGTGCAAGTCAAGCCCGCCATGGACGCGCCGGTGAACAAGGGTCACCTCTGCGTCAAGGGCCGCTACGCCCACGGGTTTGTCCACGCGAAAGACCGCGCGACCACCCCGATGATCCGGCGCGACGGCGTGTGGCAGGAAGCGTCATGGGACGAGGCCATTGGCTACGTGGCGAGCAAGTTCCAGACGATCCTCGACGAGTCGGGCCCGGATGCGATCGGCGTGCTCGGCTCGGCGCGCGCACCCAACGAAGACAACTACATGGTCCAGAAGTTCGCCCGCGCCGTGCTGGGCACGAACAACGTGGACTGCTGCGCCCGCGTCTGTCACGGCCCGACCGCTGCAGCGATGAAGGCTTCGCTGGGCACGGGCGCCGCGACCAATTCCTACGACGACCTTGAGATGGCCAAGACCATCTTCGTGATCGGCTCCAACCCCACTGAAAACCACCCGATCGTCGGCGTCCGCATCCTGCAAGCCAAGCTGAAAGGAACAAACCTGATCGTCGCCGACCCACGGAGGACCGAACTCGCGGGTCTTGCCGACGTTCACGTGGCGCTGCGCCCCGGGACCAACGTGCCCTTCTTGAACGCGATGGGCCGCCTCATCCTCGAAGAAGGCTTGGCCGACGCCGACTTCCTTGCGTCGCGCGTGGAACAGGTCGAAGCCTATCGCGAAGCCGTCGAACCCTGGACCCCCGAACGTGCGGCCGAGGTGTGCGGCGTGGACGCCGAGACCATCCGAGCGGCGGCAAGGCTTTACGCCTCGACCAAGCCCGCGATGTGCTTCCACGGTCTCGGAATGACCGAGCACCTGCAAGGCACCGAGGGCGTCATGGCGCTCGTCAACCTCGCGCTGCTCACGGGCAATCTGGGCATTCGGGGCGCGGGCATCAACCCGTTGCGCGGCCAAAACAACGTCCAAGGTTCGGCCCACATGGGATGCGAACCCAGCAACCTTACCGGCTTTGTGTCGGTGGCCGAAGGCCGCGAGCGGTTCGAGCAGGTGTGGGGCACGCCACTCACCGACCGCAAGGGCATGAACCTGTTGGGCATGATGGACGCCGCACGCGAAGGGCGGCTTCGAGCCCTGTGGGCCGTCGGTTACGACATCTACCTGACGCTCGCCGCCGAATCGGACACGCGGAAAGCGATGGAGTCCATTGAACTGGTGGTGGTCCAAGACCTGTTCCTGAACGAAACCGCCAAAGCGTTTGGCCACGTGTTCCTGCCCGCCTGCTCCTCGTTCGAACGCGACGGGACTTTCATGAATGCCGAGCGCCGCGTGCAACGGGTTCGAAAGGCCGTGTCGCCCGTCGGCGACTCCAAGCCCGACTGGGTGATCGTCCAAGACGTGGCGCGCGCGATGGGAGCCCCCGGGTTCTCGTTTGCTTCTGCGGCGGAGATCTGGGACGAGGTCCGCAAAGTCTGGACTCCCGGCGCGGGCATGAGCTACGAGCGCTTGGAGAAGGGCGGACTGCAATGGCCGTGCCCGACCGAAGACCATCCGGGAACCCAAGTGCTTCACAAGGAGAAGTTCCCGATCGGCGTTCGCGCAGCGCTCAAGCCCATCGTGTACACGCCGACTCCCGAACGGGTGAACGCCGAGTTTCCGTTCCTGTTGAACACGGGTCGCACACTGTACCAGTTCAACGCCGGCACCATGACCGACCGCACCCCGAACCATCGCCTTCGCCCGAGTGACACGCTCGACATGCACCCTTCCGACGCCTCCCGTCTAGGGCTCGCAGACGGAGAAGAGGTCTGGGTGGTCAGTCGTCACGGGCGCGCCCGCTTGCCGGTCCGCCTCGACACCCGTGTCGTCGAAGGGCAGCTGTTCGCGACCTTCCATTCGCCGGAAGTGTTCCTCAACCGGACGACGAGCCCCGTGCGCGACACCGTGGTCGGTGCGCCGGAGTACAAGGTGACGGCGGTTCGCGTGACACCCGTCGCAAGGGTCACGTAGAGCACTGGGAAGGTGACCCGCTCCCCGCGTCACCGAGAGGTTCGGCAATCCGGCTAGGGGTGAGGGCTGGGACTTTGAGGTGCGCCGACGACCAACGGGTGCCATGGTCTGCGCGGGCCGCCTCACGTCTCGGCCAGACCGTGCTCCCATCTGCCCACACCCCCGTGTCACCCTGAGGTTCGGCCCTCGCTCGCCATCACGTTAGGGATTCCACGGGCCAAGGGCCGAAGTCTCGAAGGGGACACGCGGGGGCATGGGCTGCGTCGTCCTCGAAGTGTGATTCCGTAGCGGTAGCTCCCTCCGCTCGAGAACGGCAATCCGGAATCCCCCTCTTCCACCGTGGGGACCTGTCGCCTACCAAGTCGTATCGTCGGTGGGAGAGGGGCTAGGGGTGAGGGCTTATTCGGCGTCCGAGACACGCTCGATGCACAGGTTCCTGACGGCGGCGAGATGCGCCGCCAACCGGTCTGGATCGGCAAGGTCTGCAGACGGCACCCGATGGGTGAGCACGCCCAGACCGGCGAGGTAGTCGTCCCGAACCCGGTCGCGATCGGCATCGTGGATCTCGCCGTCCACTTCCACGCAAAGCATGGCAGCCGAGCAGAAGAAGTCGAGATAAGTACGGTCCTACTGGATACTGAAAACGGAACGTGAACTCCGGACAAGTCCGCCTGAGTCCTCGCCGGAATCGGGTCTCGGAGAGGTTGGCGGCCCTTCGAAGGGAACGTGCTCGGTTCTTGTTCGCCCTGTTTCTTGCGTTGCCGGGCAATGGCATCGGGCCCATTGTAGCCGTTGCGGCAGATCCTCACCCCCGGCCCCTCTCCTTCGCCGCGATTGGTCTGGGCTGAGGGACGTTCGCCCGGCGAAGGCGAGGGGAGCCCGGATTCCCCTCTTCCACCGTGAAGACCTTTCGCTTACCAGGGCGCATCGTCGGTGGGAGAGGGTCTAGGGGTGAAGGCTGGAGCTCTGGACCCGGCGAAATGCCCGGGGCACAAGTTGTCCACCATCGCGGTTCATCGTCCCGAGGAGTACCGACTGCGCCTACCATGCAGGACTACGATGCATTTGAACACCCACTCACCTCCGAGCGACCTCCCGCCGCTCGACCAGTTCTTCGATCCACTCAACCATAGCCGATCCACCTTCCACCTGGCCCCGAATCAGAATGCGATTGCCCATCTCATCAAAGAGTGCGAGATCATCATTTGACATCGACGGCAAACCTCTTCGACTTCGCTCGCAACGACTTATGCGCTGCAAATCAACCACTTTGCATCTTTTGAACCACGAATAGATGCGGATTTCCTGGTTGTCGATGCATATGCTAAAGCAAACAAGCCAATATCCGTTAAGGACAAAGATAATGCAAAGGACGCATAGGACCGCAAGCTGGTTAAGATTGTCTGCATTCCACGGAGTCAGAGCAATAGCCACCAACGAGACAGCTACAATGCTCCAATTGGTTACATGCATATGCATCGGAACCCGGAAACGCCTCATTGCTGCACTCGATCGGAGGCAGATCGCTTTACCAGCTCATCACGAAGTCCGAAAGCTTCCTCCTCAGAAAGCACCATTTTGAATGTTTGACCAGTTTTGGTCTTTACCGTAATGCCGCTGGCTGCATTGACGACACTTACCCGAACTTCGGATACATCGCCGATTCTAATGATCGACATCCGTCCCGAGATGCCAATCCACTTGATCACTGCCTCGCCAACAATAACTTCTTGTCGCAGGTTCACTCCGGTGAAGTACCAGAGCAGAACTATTGTAATCACAACAGAAGAAGTTGCCGATCCCAACTGACTTGCATCCTCAATTGCATGAAAAACGGTGAGAGCTGATGCTGCCAAGAAAACTATACTGAACAGAAGATGGAAAAGACTAATCAAGACGGGAATTCGACGAAACGTCTTCTCGGATTCAACGGCCCTCAATTGGTTTAGCACCCCCACCGCACCCTCATTCCGCCATGCGGAAGGCAAAACACAGGAACAGGCATAGGAGCCCCGCAACGAGATCACCGGTGCTTTGGACTGCGTGGTCTCCCGATTGGCGCGGCGGCGGGGGCGGGCGGTGGCCCGTCGGTTCCTCCTGTTCGTCGCCGCGATCATGGGGTCAGTATAGCGAAGGAATGGGGAAAGTTGAAGAGGGAGTTCAGGGTTCAGAGGTCAGAGTTCAGTTTTCATGGGTTCAGAGGCTCGGCGACCCCGCATACCGTGCCCCGGGCCAACCCTCACCAAACTCCACCGAACCTCAGGTGAACCTCAGCCAAACCTCAGCCGCCGCCTCAGTTGACCAACTCGCCTCCGGGCAGCTTCAACGGTGAATGCGCCCAGGAAGTCCCGTTCTTCCTTCTTCCCAGAATCTGGGGGAAGTGAACGTGAAGATGTGAACCGTGATTCCTCCGATAGAGGAGGCTGCCGCGGTTCGGGACCCAGCGGTCTGGAGCACTGTGAGCAACAAGCAATGGCGGAGAGGGTGGGATTCGAACCCACGGTTGGTTGCCCAACAACGGTTTTCAAGACCGTCGCAATCGACCACTCTGCCACCTCTCCAGGCGACCGCCCTATTGAACCCGATCCCGCTGCGCGCTCCCCGGATCGGGTACAGAGGGCCGTGTTCCGCAAGCGCACACCGCCGACGCTCCCGCCCGAATGGCTCATCGTGGGCCTGGGCAACCCCGGCCCCCAGTACGCCGGGACGCGCCACAACGTCGGCTTCGACCTCGTCGAGCGGCTCGCCAACGACCATCGGATCCAGGTTCGGACGGCGAAGCACCGAGCGCTCATGGGCGTCGGAATGGTGGCCGGAGTCCCGGTGGCGCTTGCCAAACCGCTGACGTTCATGAACCTCTCGGGCCAGTCGGTCGCCCCGCTGGCTCGCTCTTACGGCATCCCTCCCGAGCGCATCCTCGTCGTGGCGGACGACATGGACCTCGCCCTCGGGCGTCTGAGGCTCCGGGGTAGCGGAGGCTCCGGTGGGCATAACGGCCACAAGAGCCTGATCGCCAGCCTCGGCACGCAGGACTATCCTCGTCTGCGCATCGGCATCGGCAAGGACGAAGCCGTCCTCGACCACGTGCTCAGCAAGTTCCTTCCCGATGAGCGGCCCGTCGTGGACGAGGTGTTGAAGAAAGCGGCCGGCGTGGTGGAACGGCTGCTCACCGACGGACTGGAACGCGCCACCGAGCAAGCCGCTCTGGCATAGCAGGCGCATGCCGTGCCCGGTATCATCCGTTCATGCGACGCGAGGTGATTTCGACCGATCAGGCGCCGGCCGCCATCGGCCCCTATTCTCAGGCCATCCGGGCCGAAGGCCGACTCGTCTTCTTCAGCGGCCAAATCGCGCTCACGCCCCAGGGCGAACTGGTCGCGGGCGACGTGGCCGCGCAAACGCGCCAGATCGTGGCCAACATGCGGGCGCTGCTTCTGGTCGCCGGGCTCACGCCCGCGAACGTGGTCAAGACCACCATCTTCCTCAGCTCGATGGATCACTTCGGCTCCGTCAACGAGATCTACGGTGCCCTGTTCGAGAAGGAGCCGCCTGCCCGCTCGACCGTGGCCGTGGCCGGGTTGCCAAAGGGCGTGGACGTCGAGATCGAAATGATCGCGGTCTACTAACGTGAAGCGCGTCGTCTCCGTCAGTCTGGGAACCAGCAAGCGGGACAAGACGAGCCAAACCGCCATCCTCGGCGAGACGTTCCAGATCGAGCGCCGCGGCACCGATGGCGACCTCAAACGCTTTGCCGAGCTGTTCATCGAACTCGATGGCCATGTAGACGCCCTTGGCGTCGGCGGATGCGACATCTACGTGGTCGTGGGCGAACGCAAGTACGCCTTCCGCCAAATCCTGAGCCTCGTCTCCGGAGCGAAGCGGACCCCGGTGGTGGATGGTTCGGGGCTCAAGCACACGCTCGAACGGCAAGCCATCCTCGACCTCGCCGAGCGCGGGATCGTGGACTTCAAGCGCGAGAAGGTCCTGCTGGTCTCGGCGGTGGACCGCTACGGCATGGCTCAGGCGTTGGTCGCGCAGGGCGCCGACGTCGTCTACGGCGATCTGCTGTTTGGGCTCGGGCTGCCCATCCCGATCCGCAGTTACCGTACCGTCGAGTGGATCGGTCGGCTCACGCTGCCGATCATCACGCGCCTGCCGTTCAAGTGGTTCTATCCCACGGGCGAGAAGCAGGAGCAGCGCACGCCCAAGCACGCCAAGGTCTTCCAGGAGGCCACATTCATTTGCGGCGACTGGCACTTCATCCGCCGCTACGCGCCCGACCGACTGGACGGCAAGACAGTGCTCACCCAGACGCTGCGCAAGGCCGATCTGGATTGGCTGCGGTCGGCCGGAGTGCGGCGCGCGATCACGACCACCCCCGTCATCGAGGGCGAAACGTTCGCCACCAACGTGATGGAAGGGGTGCTGGTGACGCTGATCGGCAAGCCCCTGGCCGAGATCACCGAAGCGGATTACCGGGCTCAGCTGGCTCGCCTCGGCTGGTCGCCAAACGTCATCGAGCTTTCCTGACGAGGACGCTGATTCCTGAAGCGGCCTTGCTGGCACCCGCTCCTCACCGCTCGACGCCGAACAAAGCATCGGCCGCGAGGACGGTTTCGGTCTCGCCCTCGTGCGACGCAATGAGTTCCGCATCCGAACCGATGCCGATGGCGACGAGAACCCGGCCCTGCCCATCGCGGTACTTCTTGCCGGGCGTGGCATCGAACAGGCCCCAAACGGGGGCCAGCGCCGCCCACGAGTCCGGTTCTGGCAGCCTTTCTAGGTGCTCCAGAATCGTCCTGGCCAAGTCCTCGGCGGTGGGTGCGGCACCGCGCTCGCTTTCCAGGTCGGTGACCGAGCGCGCCAGTTCCGCAGGCAACTCCACCGGGCGCAGGTTGATCCCTACGCCCACGATGGCCACGCGGCGTCGATCGGGGTCTTCGACGACCTCCGTGAGGATGCCGCCTAGCTTCTTGCCCCGCAGAGAAAGGTCGTTCGGCCAGCGCAATTGGGCCCGTGTCGCCCCAGCGACCGCAACCGCTACGGCCATGCCGATCAGCCACGGCTTGGGGTGGTCGGCGTAGTTGCCGAACACCAGCGACATCGTCAGCGACCGACCGGGCGCACTGACCCACTCGCGGGTGAACCGTCCCCGCCCCGCCGTCTGGTTGGCGGCCAGCACGATGCCCACCGGGTCGCGGTTCGCAAGCAGACGTTGCGCCTCGGCTTGGGTGGAATCCACCTCTGCCCGATGCACCCAGGGACCAAATTCGAGGGGACTTCTCATGTGAACTCCAAATGCAGGGCCAACGGTTGCGATCCCATGGTGGTTGCGCTCGTCGAAATGAAAGGAACGCCGGTAGCTCCGATCTCGGCGATGTTGTCCAAAGTCACGCCACCGCTGGCTTCGAGCGGGATGCTGTCGCCCAAGCGACCGACCACGGCCCGGAGTTGTTCCGGCGTCATGTTGTCGAGGAGCAACACGTCGGCCCCGGCGTCGCAAGCGGCAACGGCCTCTTCCAGCGTGGCGCACTCGACCTCGATCTTGGTCATCGGCGAGATGGCGGCCCGTACCTTGGCGACGGCGACCGCGACGTCGCCCACGGCCCGTATGTGGTTGTCCTTGAGCATGGCGGCATCGTACAGGCCCATGCGGTGGTTCATCCCGCCGCCGCACCGAACGGCGTATTTGGCCAGACTCCGCAAGCCAGGGACGGTCTTGCGCGTGTCGAGCAGCGTCGCGCCCGTGCCCTCCAAGGCGCGGACGTATCTGCGGGTGGTGGTGGCGATGCCCGAGAGGTGCATCAGGAAGTTCAAGGCCGTCCGCTCACGGGCGACGACCTGGGCGGGCGAGCCGGCTCCCCTGAGCACCACGGTCCCCGGGGCCACAGCATCTCCGTCCGTCGCCAACGCCTCGCAGTCACCGGCCGCCGCAAGCAGGCTGCGGGCGATTTCGACCCCGCAGACGACGCCTTCGGCCTGAGCTTCGACGAACCACTCGGCGGGATCGGTGGGCAAGCAGACCGCCGTCAGGTCGCCCGTACCGAGGTCTTCGGCCAAGGCGCGCGCGACAATGGGTTGCCAATCTTCGGGAAAGGGGGGCTTCCAGGCGGTCACTCGGTTTCGATGTTTACCCGACACCGTGCACTCAACTCGTCGGGCAACAGATCGAACGGGACGTCGATGCCGTTCCTGTTCCAGCCGATCGGCACCCGAACGCGACCCACCGAGATGTACGCGGGCGGAGCGACCTTGACCGTCCCATCGGCCAACTCGAGGTCGACACGGTCGCCTCTCGAGACCATGCGCTGGATGTCCTTGTAGCGAATCGTGCGCGTCTTGGGACCCCCCACAATCTCCATGTAGTCGTCGTGGAGAACGTACTCGACCGTCGTCGAATGGGCGTGCAACGCATGGGCGATCGCCGATTTGCCCGCCCCCATGATCGCTCCGGCGGCGTCGCGAACGCTGCGTTTGAGGTCGGTCTCTTCCGAGCGGAAGACGGCCACGCCTCTCCGTTGGGCGCCTCGGGCGGTCGTGCCCGAGCCCATCTCCAACCACCGGACAGCTTCGGCCGGGCGATAGCGAACGAGCGACATGCACGGCATTATAGGACGTGGCGCGCGCGCCAACCCCCCATAAGTCTCACTGCCAGCAGACGAATGGTGCACGGGCGGCGTAGACTATCCCAGCGCCCCCGGGCCGAACGCCATGAAAGCTCCCCTCGTGGACATCCAGAATTCGCAGGACTCGCGAAACATCCCCATCGACAAAGTGGGTGTGCGCGGCGTCAAGTATCCCATCGCAGTACTCGACCGCGCCAACGACCGGCAACACACCATCGGCGACTTCACACTCACGGTGAACTTGCCGCACCACTTCAAAGGCACCCACATGAGCCGGTTCCTCGAAGTGCTCAACGAGCACCAGGCCGAGGTGAGCGTCCACAGTCTCCCCGATATCCTGCATGCGCTCAAAGAACGGCTCGACGCTGAGAGCGCGCATATCGAAGTCATGTTTCCGTTCTTCATGGCCAAGCCGGCGCCGGTCACGGGCAAGGTGGGCATGATGCCGTTCGATTGCCGCTTCATCGCCGAAGCCAACGGGAAGTTCGACCTGATCATGGAGGTCGTCGTTCCCGTGACGACGCTCTGCCCGTGCTCCAAGGAGATTTCTGACCGGGGCGCGCACAACCAACGCGGCTACGTGACGGTGCGCGTGAAAACCGAGGGCCACGTGTGGCTCGAGGAACTCATCGAAAGGATCGAGGGCGCGGCCTCGTGTGCGCTCTACCCCCTCCTCAAGCGTCCCGACGAGAAGTGGGTGACCGAGCGGGCGTTCGACAATCCCCGCTTCGTGGAAGACATGGTGCGCGAAGTGGCGTTGGCGTTCGATGCCGACCCACGCATCCGATCCTACGAGGTCGAGGTGGAGAACCACGAGTCCATCCACGCGCACAACGCCTACGCCTTTTTGGCGCGGGAGCGCTGACGTGGCGTACGGCGAGCGGCGTCGGGAACTGTACGAACTCGTGGCCCGCATCCCGGCCGGGCGAGTTTGTTCCTACGGGTTGCTCGGCCGCTCCCTCACGGGGCCGGTGAGCGGCGTGATCGTGGGGAAGTGGATGGCCTCCTGCCCGCCCGAGTTGCCCTGGTGGCGCGTCGTGGCGGCCAATGGCGCCTTGGTCGTCGCCTCCCGCAGCCCGCATCTGGCGCACGAACAGCGGGAGCGCCTGGCGTTGGAAGGCGTCGTGTTCGATGGGGACGCCGTCCGCATGGCCGCGTTCCTCTGGATTCCCTAGCCAAAGTGGCTTGGTCCGGCGATTGGGCCCGTGTTACCATGATCTTGTGGCAATCAAAGTGCCAAACGCGAATGCCCGCTCGCTTCTCACGAAGTGGTGGCCCACTTTGGTAGCGGCCGCCGTCGGCCTGTTGGCCATCTTGGGCGCGCTCGCGGGGTACGTCGCTTACCTGAACCAAGGGCTGTTTGTTGGTGGACAGGCAAGACTTGCTTGCGGTGCAACTATGACCTGGAAGCGGTCCGCGAACAAGCTGGTGCTGCTCCTCAGGAATGACAGTGCGGCCATGCTGGACTGCAACCGGCCGATTTCGGAGTACACGGTGTTCGCTCGGGCGAGAATCATCGGATTCTCAGAAGCGGATCAGGATGTAGTCAAGCCTAAAATGCCGCTCGGTGGTTTGGACCCGGGTTCGGAGTGGTCGTACGAGCTCGACTTGAGCGGAATGATGTTGGATGAGTGGCAATGGTGCGAAGGCTATGCCTGGGTCGAGTTCACTTACGCCGACCGGCTACCGAGTCCCGATCCGGATGGCGATTCTTGGCTGCGACGGTTGCGTCCGCTGGCGAAGCTCCGGGCGAAGTGCGCGGGCCGCGAGTACGAGTGGTGTGACACAGGCTTGTAGCAGACTCCTCAAGGTACTCAGGTGCCACGAGTTCCCAGCCCGTGATGCCAAATGCCGGCCGATGGCTTCATGGTGCTGGAACTCGTGACAGGGGCTCCTCGTCGCGCTTGCATGCCACCCGCTCGCGTCCACCAGCGAACAACCTAATCCGGCGACTCGATCGCCCGGATCAAGCGCTCCACATATTCCCGCTTCGAGAACAGCCGAGAGTAGTTGTTCACGCCCTGGAATCCGAAGAGCGGCACCAGAAACGGCGAGAGGGCGACGGCCGTTTGGCTGCCCACGAACGAGAGCGGCTTGTGCATCTCAAGGAACATCACCGCCGGCACTTCCATCTTCCGGCGCTTGATCTCCGCAGACGCCTTCTCGATCAGGCTCTGCACCTCTTCCTCGGTCAACTCTTCGGTCCACAAATCGTGCATCGCTGGGGGCTCGGCGGCGCACCTCGGCCAAAACCTCCTCGGGGTCGCCATCGAAACGAAGCGTCACCCCCCGGAACGGGCTGAGCCGGGTGTCTTCCGCCAATGGAGAGAGTTTGGCACGGTCGGCGTCCACTTCGATGCGTTTCACGGCCTCCCACCGAACGGCGGTGACGCTCACGCCGCACGTCACCCGCGCCTCGTCGTCGTTCAGTTCGTAGCGGAGCGGGAGCAGGAACTCGAGCGTGGTGCCCAGCACGACCGCCACGCCGACCAGGGCGAATACGGGGTGTCCCATCAACAGCAGGCCCGCCGCACCGGCGCCCAACGCGCAGGCCACGACGACCGAAGCCTTGCCTGGCTCGCGCGCCGCAAGGTGGACCTGCCAGCGCATCGTAGGGGCGGCGTCTGAACTTTGCATGGCGAATTGTGGTGATTCCGACGATTCCAAGAACAGAATGCGCTAAGGCATCGTCTAGAATAACCGAGACTCTAGCATGGAGGTGGACCTATGGTCACCACACGCGGGGGACTCGAGTTGACCGAGGACGAAGCCTTTGCCTTGCTCGGCATGTGTATGACGAGCCCACAGGTTCTGGATTCGGTTTCGGAAACGGCATTGCGGAAACTTGCCGAGTTTTGCATCCACCGATGCGATTCGTCATCATCCGTACCATTGGCCTCTGGCCTTCGGCAAGCCGCATGCCCGCTCGAGGTGGCGGGAGGTTGAACCCTCCCGCCAACCCGCATCCATGCGCCCCCGGTACACTCTCGCCTTCCCATGAGCGATGAACTGTCCTTGCGCGACTTGCGCCTGCAGAAGCTGGCGCGCATGCGCGAACTCGGCTTCGACCCCTTTGCCGTCGAGCGCTTCGAGTCCACCGGGTCGGCCAACGACCTGCTGGCCGACTTCGACGACAAACTGGGCCAAGCCGTCGCATTCGCAGGGCGCGTCGTCTCGCACCGCCTCATGGGCAAGGCCGGATTCGCGCACCTGAGCGACGGCGAAGGCAAGATCCAGGGCTACTTCAAGAAGGACGACCTGGGCGAAGCCGCCTGGGAGGTCTACCAACTCCTCGACATCGGCGACCACGTCGGCGTCCAGGGCGAGCTGTTCCGCACCAAGACGGGCGAGCCCTCGATCCACGTCCGCACGCTCGTCCCGCTCAGCAAGGCCCTGCACACCATCCCGCTGGGCAAGGAGAAGGAGGGCCACCAGTGGTACGGCCTCACCGACACCGAGCAGCGCTACCGCCACCGCAATCTGGACCTGATCTGCAACCCCGAGGCGCGCGACATGCTGATCCGCCGCGCCCAGATCACGCGCGAGGTCCGCAACTACCTCGACGCGCGGGGCTACCTCGAGGTCGAAACGCCGATCCTGCAGATCATCGCCGGCGGCGCGGCGGCCCGCCCGTTCACCACCCATTACAACGCCTACGATATGGACGTGAAGCTCCGCATCTCGCTGGAGCTCTACCTCAAGCGGCTCATCTGCGGCGACATCCCCAAGGTGTACGAAATCGGGCGCGTGTTCCGCAACGAAGGCGTCAGCAACCGCCACAACCCCGAGTTCACCCTGCTGGAGTTCTACGAGGCGTACACCGACCTCGAAGGCATGATGGAGGTCGTGGAGGGCATGTTCCGCCACGTGGCCCAGGCCGTCTTCGGCACGACCCAACTGGCCATGCGAGACGGGCTTGTGCTCGACTTCGGCAGCCCCTGGCGTCGGGTGGACCTGCTGGACGAGATCGAGCGCTTGGCAGGAGTCACTCGGGCCGACCTCGCCACGTTGGAGTCGGCCCACAAAGCGCTGGGCGACAAGGTCATTGTCAACACGGCCACGGGCAAGCGCATCGTGCCCGAAGACGAGCACAATCTCGGCGGCCTCATCGAGAAGTTGCTGGAGGTCTTCGTAGAGCCGACCCTGATCCAGCCGACGTTCGTCGTGGGCTACCCCATCGAGACGTCGCCTTTGGCCAAGAAGGACCCCAATCGCCCCGGCATCACGCGTCGCTTCGAGGGCTACATTCTGGGCAAGGAGATCTGCAACGCGTTCAGCGAGATCAACGACCCTATCGACCAGCGGGAGCGCTTCGAGCAGCAATTGGGCGCGAGGGCCAAGGGCGACGACGAAGCCCACCCGATGGACGAGGAGTTCATCTACGCCCTCGAGTGCGGCATGCCGCCGACAGGCGGCTGCGGCATTGGCATCGACCGCATGGCCATGTTCCTCACCGGCGCCGAAGTGCTGCGCGAGGTCATCTTCTTCCCGACCATGAAGCCCGAGTCGCGCGAGGACGATTGATGCAACAGATCTGGGCGTGGGACCTCGAAGGGTTCCGCGCCATCCACCTCGGCTGGCATCGCGACTGGCTCGACCCGGTGTTCTGGACGATCAGCACGTCGGGACTCGGCTATGTGCAGGGCACCCTCATCCTCCTGTTGGCGATCCGCAAGCCGTTCCGAAAGTGGGTGCTGCCCCTTGGGATCGGCGCTGCCCTCGGCCTCACGGCGAACATCGTGAAGCCCTTGATCCCCCGCATGAGGCCGAGCAACCTCGCCGAAGCCGTCCCGCAGGAGTCGTTCTACTACAGTGCGTTCCCAAGCGGCCACACGACGAGCGCGTTCGCGTTGGCGACGATGATCTGGTTCATCGGTCGGCGCGTCGAGAAGCCGTGGATGGGCTACGTGGCGATGCTCTGGGCGTCGTTGGTCGGCGTTAGCCGCATCTACCGAGGCGTGCATTGGCCGACCGACGTACTCGGTGGGGCGTGTCTGGGGGTCGCGGCGACGTGCCTCGTCGTACTGGCTTGGGGCAAGAAGCTGGGCGTCGTCCCCCTGGACGACGCCCAGCCAGAGCGTCAGACGCCGGTCTGACCGAAGTTGGCCCGCAGGATCAGGAAGTCGGTCACGTTGACCGAGCCGTCCCCGTTCAAGTCTGCGTTGGGGTTGAATCCGCCGCTCCCCGACGAAGTCCCAAACGCCTGCCGCAGCGCCAGAAAGTCCGCCACGTTCACCGAGTTGTCTCCGTTCACGTCGCCGTTGACAATCGTGAAGTTCACGTTTGCGGCTCCGTTGACAGTGAACACCACGTTCGAGACGAGGTGCCGCAACCAGTGCGGGGCCTTGGCCCTGAGGTGGTAGGTGCCCGGTGCAACGTAGGTCGTCCAGTTGTACCAAGCCGCTTCGTTGGTGTAGACCATGCCGGCGTACACCACGGTGGAACTTGCAGGATCAATGAGCTCGAAGGCGATGGGGATCGTAGCAGGGTTCCCCGAGAAGTGACCAAACGTGATGGTTCCCCAAACGGGCCGAGTGGCCGCCTGAAGGGCCATGCTGTGCATCCCGCCGGCACTGATCGCTGTGACGTTGGACAGCGTCGGGATCTCCTGAGGCTGGGACTCCTTCCAGTTGTTGGTGCCCAGGCCAAGTTGGCCATCGAAGTTCCTGCCCCAACTCCAGACCTTACCGTTGCCGTCCAGAGCCAGCGCATGGTTGTGGCCCGCATCGACCGCTACGACGTTGGTCAGGCCGTCCGCTTGAACTGGCACGTTGGATGCGACGTCGGAACCATTGCCGAGTTCGCCGTTCTCGTTGGTTCCCCAGGCCCAGACTTGGCCATTCAGGGCCGGTGAAAGGACTGCGAGCGCGAAGTGTTGCCCGCAGGCGATGGCGACCACCCCGTTCAAGCCGATGGGTGCTGCGATGGACCGGGAGGTGTTGGTCCCGTCGCCGAGTTGCCCAAAGTGGTTCTGGCCCCAGGTCCATACGGTCCGGTCCGACCTGAGGGCGACGCTGAAGCCGCTGCCCGCTGCCACCCGCGTGACACCGGTCAAACCGGTGACTTGCACGGGGGACGTCTCAAGAAAGCTGGGCGTCCCGTTGCCGAGTTGGCCGAATCCGTTGAGGCCCCAAGCCCATACGGTGCCGTCCGAGAGCAAGGCCAACGCGTGGGTCTCGCTCGCGGAGATGGACCTCACGCCAAACAGGTTCAGGACCTGGACCGGAACGTTGCTGTGGGCCGTCGACCCATTGCCCAACCGACCATCGTTCACGCCCCATGCGGTTGCTCGCCAGTTGGCTCTCGCCGCCACGTTGTGACTGCCACCTGCCGAAATCTGGACGGCGTCGCTCAGGCCGGAGACCAAGACCGGAACCCAAGACTCGGTGTTGGTGCCGTCGCCGAGTTGGCCATATGTGTTGTCGCCAAACGCCATCACACGTCCATTGGACAGCATGACGATCGAGTGTCCGACTCCGGCAGATATTTGGGCGACGTGTTGGCCCGCGAGGATCTGGTTGGGCACGTTGCGCCGCTGGTCGGTGCCGTCCCCCAGCTGTCCCCAGAGGTTATAGCCCCAGGACCAGCACGTGTAAGACTGCGCGATGCTCAAAGTCGCGCCGAGGGAGGAGAGGGCCATGAGGGCCGCAATCCGCTTGATCGCGGTCGTCCACGGCTCCGTGCGCGTTGTCGCGTCGTGTGCCATATCACCCTCACCTTGGGCTCAACGGGGATGATGCCGCTGGGCCGGGACCCAGTGAGTACACTCCTAGCCCATGGCGTACTGGCTGATGAAGTCCGAACCCGACGTGTACGGCATCCACCACTTGGAGGCCGAAGGCGTGAACATGTGGGAGGGCTGCCGCAACTTCGTCGTCCGCAACTACCTCAAGGACGAGATGCAGATCGGCGATCTGGCGTTCTTCCACCATTCGAACATCCCGCCCGTGGGCATCGTGGGCGTCATGGAGATCGTCAGCGAAAGCTACCCCGACCCCACCCAGTTCGACCCGAACAGCAAGTACTACGACGCGACCAGCAAGCCCGAGCGGCCCAAGTGGTACGTCCGCGACGTGCGCTTCGTCGAGCGATTCCCCCGGTGCGTGACGCTCGCCGAGATCAAGGCCCACCCCGTCCTGTCCGGGATGCAGGTGGCGCGCAAGGGCCAGCGGCTCAGCATCATGCGCGTCGAGCCGCACGAGTGGGAGATCGTCATGAAGCTCAAAGACGAGCCCGCCCCATGATCCTCGCGCTCGACCAAGGCACGACCTCGTCGCGGGCCATCGTGTTCGACCCATCGGGCCGTCCGCTCGGAGTCGGACAGATCGAGCTCCCGCAGTCGTACCCGCGCCCCGGATGGGTGGAACACGACCCCGAAGTCATTTGGGACACCCAGCTTGAAGCGGCCCGCGCCGCACTCGGCGAGGCCCGAGCGAACCCGCGTGACATCCTCGGCATCGCCATCGCCAACCAGCGCGAGACCGTGATCGTTTGGGAGCGCGCCACGGGCCATCCCATCCACCACGCGATCGTGTGGCAAGACCGGCGCACCGCAGACCGATGCGTGGAACTCGCCTCTGCCGCCGAGCGTGTGCGCCACGTGTCCGGCTTGGAACTCGACCCCTACTTCTCGGCGGCCAAGATCGCGTGGATCCTCGACCACGTCGAGGGGGCTCGGGCGCGAGCGAAACGCGGCGAACTCGCGGCGGGCACGGTGGATTCCTGGCTGATCTGGCGGCTGACCGGCGGGCTGCACGCCACCGACCGCACCAACGCCTCGCGGACCTCGCTGATGAACCTGGAAAAGGGACGATGGGACTCCGGGCTGTGCGAGCTATTCGGCGTCCCCCCGAACCTGTTGCCCGAGATTTGCGGGTCCACCGTGGGGTTCGGGGCGGCGCGGGCCGACTGGTTCGGCGTCGAGCTTCCCATCCTCGCCGTGGCGGGGGACCAGCAGGCGGCCCTGGCCGGTCATGGCGCCGACAGGCCCGGATTGGCCAAGAACACCTACGGCACAGGCTGCTTCCTACTGGCCCACACGGGCTCGCGTCGTCCCAGGTCGGCCCACCGGATGCTGGAGACGGCAGCGGCATGGCCTTCGGAATCGTTCGCCCTGGAAGGTGCGGTCTTCGTCGCCGGGGCGGCCGTCCAGTGGCTGCGCGACGGCTTGGGCGCGATCGAGACGTCTGCGGAGGTCGAGGCGCTGGCGGCCTCGGTGCCGGATGCGGCAGGCGTGCGGTTCGTGCCGGCGTTCGTGGGGCTGGGCGCTCCCTACTGGGACCCCGAGGCGCGCGGAACCATTGTCGGGCTCACGCGGGGGGCGACCAAGGCGCACCTGGCCCTTGCGACGCTCGAGAGCATCGCCCACCAGACGTGCGACGTGTTGGAGGCGATGACCGCCGACGGCGGCGCGGTGGCGGAACTGCGCGTGGATGGCGGTGCGGCGGCGAACGACCTGCTCATGCAGATGCAGGCCGACTTGGCGGGCATCCCCGTGTTGCGTCCAGCGATGCTGGAGACGACGGCTTGGGGGGCGGCGGCGCTGGGCCTCGCGGCGAGCGGGCGTTCGTCAGGCCTCCCGGCGTTGCCCGTGGACCGCGTGTTCGAACCGCGACTGTCCCCCGACCTCCGCACTTCCTCCCGCGCGGCCTGGGCATCGGCGGTGCGGCAGGCGCGGGCGGGCTAGGGTGATCGGAGGACACAACTGTTCTCACTCTACAATCCGAGCGATCGCCACGGCGAACACCACGTAACACAGCGGGCAACCGGCGAACTCGGTTTCCAGCACCTCCTCCTCCGTCGTGTGGCAAGCCGGGCAGATGTGCAGCCGCTGACGCGGAAAGGTCAGCGCCCGCTCCCAGCGACCCAAGTCGAACGGACGCAGATCCGACGTCTCGGGCTTCACGCGTCCTCCACCAGACCGGCGTCGAAGTCGGGATGCTTGCGGCAGAGCGGCAGGAAGTCGCAACCCGAACACAGCCGCTTCGGGATCGGCGCGACGTTGGGGTAGTCCCGGTTCAGGATCTCCGTTCCGATGAACTGCAGGTCGCCCCGCAGCTCGGCCAGCGCCGCGCCGTCGAGTTCGGCGGAGGCCTTGTCCCCGGTCCGCAGGGCGTGGATCGTGGCGAAGACGCGGCGATCGGGGTGCTTGTGCCGAACGAGCAACTGGTAGCAGCCCATCGCGAGGTCGCTGGCCACGTCTTCTTCGGTCACGGTCTGCCGGCCCGACTTGTAGTCCACGATCTCCAAACTCCCATCCGGATGCTCGTCCACTCGGTCCACACGCCCCAGCAGGCGGAAGTCGTCGAAATCCAGCTTGAACGTCTTCTCGACGCACAATGTCTTGGCGGCGGTGGGCACCTTATGCTGCTCGGCGTAGCGCTCCAGAATCTGTTTGCCTTCGCCGATGGCGTCGGCCATCTCGTCGGGGCTGGAGTAGCCCGCGTCCATCCAGTTCTCCTCCATGGCGGCGATGGCCTCGTGCGCGGTGGGCACGCCCCGGTCGCCGCTGGTGTGGAACGCCTCCAGAACCCGGTGGAGCGTCAGACCGAAGCTGTAGTAGGATTTGGCGCGCGCGTACCAATGCCCCCGCGAATCCACGTACGTCCAGCGGTACTTCACGGGGCAGGCGAGGTACGTGCTGATGCGCGAAGGGCTGAGGGTCGGCTTGCGGGCCACGGTTCAGTTATAGCAGGGTCGCTTCGGCAGGGGAGTGCGACAAGCGCGTACAATCGTGCGCGATGTTGGAAGTTCGGGCCATCGCGAAACGCTATCCCGCCGTTCAGGCGTTGGACGGGGTTTCGCTGGCGTTCGAGCCGGGCAAGTGCCATGCCGTGATCGGCGAGAACGGAGCGGGGAAGAGCACGCTCATGAAGATCCTCGCCGGGATCGAGCATCCCTCGGCGGGCGAGGTGTTGCTCGACGGCAAGCCCGTCGCCTTCCGCAACGTCCGCGAGGCGTCGGCTCACGGGATCGCCATGATCCACCAAGAGCTGAACCTGGTGGACGAACTGACCGCCGCCGAGAACATCTTCCTCGGCCGCGAGCCGACCAAGGGCATCGCCGTGGATCGCCGCAAGATGGCCCAAGAGGCGAAGCAATGGCTCGACGCCGTGCGCGCCCCGTTTGGCCCCGAAGCCAAGACCGGTGGGCTGAGCGTCGCAGGCAAGCAGCTCATCGAGATCGCCAAAGCCGTCTCGCAGCAGGCGCGCTACCTGATCCTCGACGAGCCCACCGCAGTGTTGAGCGAACGCGAAACCGAAGCCCTATTCGCCCTGCTGGAGCGGTTGCGCGCCGAAGGCGTCGGCCTGATCTACATTTCGCACCTTCTGGACGAGGTGCTGCGGCTGAGCGATACGATCTCGGTACTGCGCGACGGCAAGCACGTGGCCACGCTGACCCCCGAAGGCGCGACACCCGCGGATTTGGCCAAGCTGATGGTGGGCCGCGACCTGGGCGAGGTGTTCCCACCGAAGGCCGAGATCCCGCAGGCCGAGCCCGCGCTGATCGTCGAGGACCTCTCGGTGCCACGTTGGGTGAAGGGCGCGGGGTTCTCCGTCCGGCCAGGGGAGATCGTGGGCTTGGCGGGCTTGGTGGGCAGCGGACGCACCGAGTTGTGCGAGGCCGTGGTCGGCTTGCGCCCATGTTCGGGCAGCGTGACCGTGGCCGGCGACAAGCTCACCAAACGCGACCCGGCCACCATGATGAACGCGGGACTCGCCTATCTCACCGAAGACCGCAAAGACGCCGGGTTGCACCTCACGATGAGTTGCACGTCGAACTCGACCCTGGCCAACCTCCGCGCCTATGGCCGTTGGGTGCCCAATCGCGCCGACGAGAAGAAGGCCGCGACCAAGTGGATCGAGCGGCTCGGCACCAGGATCGGCGCGTGCGAAGACGCGGTGAGCAGCCTGAGCGGCGGCAACCAGCAGAAGGTGGCGCTCGCCAAGTGGCTCGACGCCCGGCCCAAGATTCTGCTGCTCGACGAACCCACGCGCGGCGTGGACGTCGGGGCGAAACGCGAGATATACCAACTCATCCACGAACTGGCCGCCGAGGGATTGGCCTGCGTGCTGGTGAGCAGCGAAATGCCCGAGATCGTCGGCTTGTGCCACCGTGTGCTGGTCATGAGAGAAGGCAAGATCGTGGGCGAACTCGTGGGAGACGACGTGACCGAACACAACATCATGCTCCTGGCGGCAGGGGTGGAAGCAGCCTGATGAACCGTTGGACCAAGATTCTCGAAGATTACGGCGTGGTCGTCGCTCTGGTGATCCTGTCGCTGTTCAGCGCCATCCGCCGACCCGATGTGTTTCTCCAGCCGGAGAACATCCGCAACATCGTCAACCAGTCGTCGTTCATCGGCATCGTGGCCGTCGGCATGACGCTGGTGATCATCGCGGGCGGCATCGACCTCTCGGTGGGCAGCATCGTGGCGTTCGCGGGCGCATGTACGGTGTTGTGCCTGAACCACGTGCAGGACAAGGGCGCGATGGCGATTCCCCTTGCGCTGGCCGCGGGCGTAGGAGTGGGCTTGGGGCTCGGCTTGCTCAACGGCTACCTGGTGAGCTTCGGGCGCCTGGCGCCGTTCATCGCCACGCTCGCAGGGCTCGTGGCGTTTCGGTCGTTCACCTTGGTGGTCGCCGAAGGCGGCGAAATCCGCAGCATGGACTTCTCCGCGTTCCCGGCGATTGGTGCCGGTGGCATCCCGTTGCCGTTCCAGGATCGCGGCGGCCAGACCCTCATGCTCAACTGGTCGATCTTGGTTTGGGTGCTTGTGGCCGTGGCCGCCGGGTTCCTGCTGGAACGCACTCGTTTCGGGCGCTATGTGGTGGCTGTCGGCGCGAACGAGCGGGCCGCGCGCTACTCGGGCATCTCGACGGCGTGGGTGCGCTTCTGGACGTATTCCATCCTGGGTCTGCTCTCGGGCGTCGCGGGCGCGTTGCTCTCGGCGCGGTTCAACTCGGTGGCTTCGAGTACTTCGGGCCTCTACTACGAACTGGACGCCATCGCCGCAGTCGTCATCGGCGGGACGCCGCTGTCGGGCGGCAGGGGCCGCGTCTGGGGCACCGTCGTCGGCGTGCTGTTGCTGGGCGTCATCCAGAACCTTATGGTGTCGGAAGGCGTTTCGAACTACTGGCAGGGCGCGGTGAAAGGTGCGATCATCCTGCTGGCGGTGCTCATTCAGCGTGGCTCGTCGCGGGCCGCTGCGTAGGCCGCTCGGTTCGCGGAAGGTCCTCATTTCGGGGGACTTTCGGAACTTTGGAGGCAATCCATGGTACAAATACCTTGGCGACGACCATTTTTGGGGTGTTCGCCCTTGCGTGACGCGATGAAAGATCGAACCTGGTTGGGCAAATGCGCCGCTCTGACGGCCCTTTTTCTGGCGGCCTCGGCCAGCCACGTGGGTGCGCAAGACCGGAGCGTGCCGACCCGCCGAGCGGGTTCGACCCCGGTGTTTGGCTATGCGGTGGGCGATCAGGTGATTTCGAAGGCCAATCCGCCGTCAACCAATTCGCAGGTGATGTCGTCGCCGTTCCTCTATCTAGAAGGCGCATTCGGTGGCCGGTGGCAGATCGACGGCTACGGCAGCGGCTCCAGCGCGGTGTCGGTGAACCAGATCACCATCCAACACAACGAGACGATCGCGCTCGACTTCGAGGGCTTTGGCCCGATGCTCAAGACCTCCGGCTCCTCGTCGGGGTTGCAGACCATGGATTGGAACATCGCGGTCGAGGTCTACAGCAGCGGCGGTGGCGTGCTGCCGGGCTCGACGGGTGGCCTGGTCGTCCCGACGTTCCTGAACACGTCGTTCACTCCCGGTTCGCCCCTGTACACTCCGGGCGTGACGGGTGGCGTGCTCTACCTCCACGTGAAGCGGCAGGCGATTGTTCACGCGGCACACGAGCCGGGGCAGTACGAGAACCAGGGTTCGATCACGCTGTACCGGTACTGAGGTCCGGCAGGATCGAAGGGAAGTGGCGCGCTCGAGAGGATTCGAACCTCCGACCCCCAGCTCCGCAAGCTGGTGCTC